>Ga0182742_1000438_pt1 | contig 66546 bp, 53 predicted proteins | sample eDN5th37CBELigMG_FD_128880 | JGI IMG/M metagenome (GOLD analysis project Ga0182742, IMG submission 128880) | Enriched Miracle-Growth compost microbial communities from Emeryville, California, USA - eDNA 5th pass 37_C BE-Lig MG (version 2)... ...
CATCCTGAGCCAGGATCAAACTCTCCAATAAAGAGTATTGATTGCTCAATAGTTAAAAATAATGAAACGTTGACGCTTGGTTTAGAAGATAAAATCTTCTTTGTTGTGTTCAGTTTTCAAAGACCTTTTTAAAAACAGCTTTTACAATATATCATCTTGCAATCTTCATGTCAACTTCGTTTTTCAGATAATTGATAGAAGCTAACAACAAAATAAGTATATCATTTCCGTTCGCTTTTGTCAACTTCCACGAAGGTAGCTGAACAAATTCTGTTTCGTGTGGATAAATTATCTATCGACCAAGATAAGTTACTCTAACCTTTCTTGCTCGTCGACTTAAATTATATTACCATTTACAATTTGTATAAATCAACAACCACTTTTTGGTAAATATTCAACCCTTAAAATAGGCTTAAAAAAAGGGAAGTAATCTCTTCCCCTTGCAATCATAAGTATAAGCAGGACAAATGTTTTTTTATCTTAAAAAGGCGGTAACTGATCGAGGTTGTTCGCTTTTATTCCATCAGGTTCACTACGAATAATATCTCTTCCATATTTATGGAATACATCAACATGTGCTAATTTCCCTAACTTTGCTTCATCTAATGCAGTTACATAATCAAGCTCTCTTCCGCTTTCAGTTTTAAAAGCAATAATATCACCATCATCATTTTTTCGTACAGCAACAATTTTTTCTTTACCTATACTATTTGTTTCCATACTTTCTTCCACCATTGCCTGCTCTTCACCTTGCTGTTTATATTGATTATAAATTTGGTTAAAATCATTTTGACTCAAATTGCTCACCTCCCGAACATACGTTTAGTTTATTCAGCTTGCAACTAATTATGTAATCGGGAAGTGAATTGAAGCACTTTTATATTTTTTCTTCTATTAAATTTGTTTCAGAAATCTCTTCATTAATATTCTTAGGAATACGAATTGTTTTAATTTCAGATGGACCAAACTCTAATGCAATGTTTCGGTTCCAGCATTGAAAACTTATTTTTGTTTTTGTGGCTTCATGATGCGTCTCATAAAATCGTGCTATTAAATCATCATTATCTTCAGCTTTCTTTAAGGCTGTTAACACAATGTTATCTTGATCAATTGATATGTAAGAAGCTCTCAGTGGAAGACTGCCATTATGATAGCTTTCAACAACAACTTGGGCTTTTTGGTTTAACTCTAATGCATGCCTAACCGTTCCCGCTTCTTCCCAGCCATTTTCATGTGGCAACATACTGTATGTAAAACTTTGAAGCCCTTGATCAATAAAATCGTATTCTTCCTCCCTCTCGATTGTTAAAATGTTAGGGTCATGGGATGCAAAGATTGGACTTCGCAATATTGTCAAACTAATCGTATCTTCCTTTACTGCTGCAGCATACTTCCCGTCATTTAATATGCTAAGGCCATATATTTCAGGTTTTTCTTTATTAATAGTTCCAGTCACATCCACCCAGTTTTGCATTGGTTCTTCTTCACCACTTGCTTCACGATTCATATGTCCATATGGGATTTCATAGGTTGCGCTCTGTTGGCTTAAGGCTATCGGGAATCGTAACGTTAATGCTTTAAACGTTTCCTGCCAATTTACTTTTACGTTTACTTCTATTACATTCTTATCTTTATACATAATAAAATCTTGTATAACCGTTGAAGCTTGGTACTTACTAATTACGCGAATAATTCCTTTAACAGCACCTTCTTCAAGTATTTTAATTTTAACTGGTTTGAACACTCCGACAACCTCATCAAGATGAAGATGAGGTGGCCCCCAAGGATTTGTAACATCTTTTATTACATGCGGTAATGCTGCTACATCTTTAAATATTTCAACTTCAATTTTCTTATCAAACAAACTTTTTATTGCACCTGACTCAGGGTCTACCATTAACTTAAATCGTTCATTTTCCATCGTATAGTCTGTCATCTTTACAGAATCAAAGTCTTTACTTCCTTTCACAGGACGAAGTTTAAATGTACTGTAGCCTAGTGCTGGAACATCAGCTAAAAATGACACTCGTTTCCTGTTTGGGATTTTTGCTATTGAATCTACAAATTGATATGGTACTTCATTTCCATTTACATCTTCAATGATAAAGGTATCAGGCAATAAATAATTTCTGAATAATCCAGCTTCAAATTCAACATTTGTTTTAATTGGCCATGAATGAGGATTGAAAACCACAATTGGTTTCATATCTTTTTCCTCTTCGATGTTTATGTTCCAACTTAATGTTTGTAAGGCATCATTTAACCCTCTTGAAGCAATGCTAATAGATTCTCCATATAAATCTCTTGCATCTTTATATGCAGGTTCAATGCTTGTCCCTGCTAGGATGTCATGAAATTGGTTAAACAAAACACCTTTCCATGCTTGTTGATAGTTTTGTTTATATTCATTTCCCGTAGTCCAGTTAGCAAGGCTTGAAAACTTTTCTGCTTGTAAAAGTAGATTTTCAGAATAGCGATTGTATTTCTTTACCTCTGAATGTGCAGAGTAGCAGCCTCCAGATGTATGCTGTAACTCATCATGAACGACAGGAAGTTGATGTTCAATTGATTTGACTTGAGTGAAAAATTCATTAGGAGAGCTAAATATAAGATTCATATTATCATTTTTATTAATTCCGTGAATCATCTCAATGTTTTCTTTTGTCGGTCCTCCCCCGTGATTTCCAACCCCATAAAAACACATTACATGATTAAACGAATGTTTTAATTCTCTTGAGCAATGAAAGATATGCGTATTTAGATTATGAAACGTACAATATTCAAACGGTATTCGGAATGCTGTTACTCTCGAACCATCATGTGATTCCCATATAAAGAGGCGACTAGGTAACCCTTTTCCTTCAGGACCTGGTCTCATAAAAACATATGCATCTAGGCCAGACTTTTTTAGTATCTGAGGAAGCATTCCATTATGTCCAAAGCTATCAACATTGTAGCCAACCTTTGCAGTGACGCCAAATTTTTCTTTAAAGTATCGTTGACCAAGTAATCCTTGTCTTACAAATGATTCACCACTAGGAAGATTACAATCAGGCTGTAGCCACCAACCACCACAAATCACCCATCTTCCTTCATTAACTCTTTGTTTAATTTCCTCAAACATCTTTGGTTCATTCGTTTCAATCCATTCATAGATAGCAGCAGAACTAGAAGTAAAAATAAAATCCTCATATTCTGTTAACCGATCAAGTGCTGAACGGAACGTCGCTTTCGCTTCTTGATATCCTTCCTGCCATTGCCAAAGCCAAACTGGATCAAGATGTGCATTTCCAATCATATACATTTTTTTCATTGAGATTCTCCTCTCATGTACTGACTTTTTTAAGTATTTGCTAGGACGTTAATCATGGAAGATTGGCACTGGTCGTTCCTCATTACTTGGAACAAGTCCTTCTATCGTAGGCCAGCCGTCCTCCCATTTTATTGGATCAATCATTAACGGTCTCCTTGTTGCTCCATTTGGTAATCGTGGATTACTTTTATCAACTGCATGGTATATCATCCAGTCTGTACCATTATCATCTGTCACAATTGTATTATGTCCTGGTCCAGCAAATAGAACAGGTCCTTCGTCATTTGGAAAATGACCTGTTAAAAGTAAAGTTCCACCACTTAGAGATAAATCTTTTCCCTCCTTATCAAGATATGGCCCTGTAATTGCCTCTGCTTTTCCAACAGCTACGTTATAGCCGCTATTTTCTCCTTCACAACAGGTGCCTCTAGAGCCAAAGAAATAGTAATAATCATTTCGTTTGATAATATAGGTCGCTTCATAATCAATACCAGCGATTTGAAACTTTTCCCCAACTGTACTCATTCCATCTTCCGCTAATTCAATCCCATATATCCCTTTAAAACTTCCCCAAAATAGATATGGTGTTTCATTTTCTACAAATAACATGGGATCTATTGAGTTTCCAACTCCAATTGATTTACTATCAAATAATTTACCATGATCTGTAAAAGGCCCTTCTGGTGAATCTGATGTTGCAACACCAATGCTAGGATTAGCGTCACCCCAAATAGAATACGAGTAATAGAGGTAATACTTTCCATTAAAAGAACTAATATCTGGTGCCCAAAGGGAGCCCTCATCTTTCCAATTTGGTTTTTCTTCAAATGCCTCTCCTACATATGTCCAATCAACAAGATTTTTCGATTTAACGATTGGTATAAGCCTCGATCCTTGTTCATCCCCCCAATCATCTTCTGTACCAAGTACATAAAAATATTCATCATCTGCTTTTACAACTGAAGGATCGGCAATCACAGGTTCAAAAACAGGATTTTGAAATGTTGCTTCTTGTTTTGTCTGAGCACTACAGCTACTCAAAAAGATAAGCAAGAACAGGAGCCAAACCGTCAAATATTTGTTAACCATATTATAATTAGATCTCCTTCATGTTATTTCTAATATTCAAGGTCACTAGTCATACCTTACTAGATTAATAGATAAAGAATCACTATTAGGCTTGGACGAACAAAGCAATAGATAGCCAGCCTGTTGTTCTTCTTTCGTTATTGCAGGTACATCCTGATGTTGAACATGACCATCTTTTACATGAACTAAACACTTTCGACAATGCCCGAACTGACATTCAAACTGAACAGGAGCACCTTGCTCTAAAAGACTGTATAACAAAACTTTTTCTTTTTCTACGTTGTAGACCGTTCTGGTTGGTTCCCAATATACTGAAGTCACGATGTTATTACTCCATAACGTGCTACCATTTCATTTGGTGCATTAATTGACTGCAGCCATTTATAAAATAATTGGAGTAATCTATCCTCCTCTTCCTTATATTCATTTATTACATTTATTCCCTCATTTGTATCTTCTTCCAAGAAATAAAGTTCACGTTGATATGAAGTTTTCCGATAAGTCATTGGGTAACACTGTTTTTCATGATCAAATTTACCTCGTCGAGCAGTAAAGGTTCGACCAGGTTCACGTTTTCCATACCAATTTAACTCATGATTTTCCAGAGGGGGTAAATAAAGCGACCACTTTCCATCACTTACCCGAATGATGTCACCAAATTTTCCAGTAACTGCAATTTCTCTAATTGCCTGTTCCTCCCCTTTTAATAGTGGAAGCAAACTTTTTCCATGTAACCCAAGGGCTGTTTCCGCGATTCCTTCCCATGCTTTCCGATGTCCCGTTCCAACAATTCCCTCATCCTTGATCATAGTTGGAAGTGAAATTCCTAACGAATCTGTAATCGTCGGAAAGAGATCAACAAGTTGAACGGTTTGTGATGAGCGATTTCCATGTTTCCCATCTGGATGATATACCATTAGTGGAATATGACTCATTTCACTGTATAACGGAACTAAATCAGGCTTACCTACAAGTCCATGCTCACCTAAGAAAAATCCATGATCTGTAGTTGCAATAATCAACGTATCTTCCCACAAATTCATTTGATCAACCTTGTCCATGAAGTACCCAAACCAATGATCGACCACGGTTAACTCCGCTGCATACATTGCTCTCATTTGAACTAATTCTTCCTCGGAAAAACGATCTGAAGAACTATATACCGGGCTGTGTGGCAAATCCTCTTTAAGTCCTGGGTAAAACTGTTGGATTCGATGTTTTGGTGGATCCCATGGTTCATGGGGATCAAAGCACTCGACCATTAAACAAAATGGCCGTTCCTTTCTAAGCTGTGGTGTTGCATTTGTTTCTAACCAAGAAGCGGCCTTGCGAAAAACCTGCGGTGCAAATAATTCTTCCTCATATCTCTCTTTTCCTCGAATATTTTTCTGATGCAAATACCATGCTCCACTTCTAGTATGGTTTAATTTTTCCTTTGTACCATTTTCTAACGGTTCCGTCACATAAGGATCATGCTCTTGACCTCGAACCATATCCCAGCCATTAAATCCAAAATGAAAGTTACCTGCATCACGTTCGAGAATATGATAATGGTCACTAACTAGCATATTTATATAACCGTGTGACCGAAGGAGATTTATCACATCAAGGTCATCATCCTCAAGTGGCCCCCAGCCTCTCCAGGGAAATTCATATCGTCCTGTCCAAATATCTCTTCTTGCAGGCATACATGGGAAACTCCCCAAGTATGCCTGATTAAAAATTGTTCCTCGGCTTGCAAACTTTTCAAGATTAGGTGTCTTGATCGGTTTTGCCAAAAATTCCGATGCCTTTTCCGTTCCAAAGCAACTCAAATGGTCTCGACGTAGCGTATCCATAATCACGACAATGACATTCAATTTACTCACTTCTCCTTGTTAGCTGATAATTCCACCCGTACGGTGGTCAGGCCCCATGCAGGAACATCAACCATGACTGATCCATTCGAATCGACAGGTACACTCCCAAGCTCTTTTTCTAGTAAATCTGTTGTCCACGCACGAGTAATTGTTTTTCCAGGAATAGCTATCGTTGTTCTTTGAGTTTCTCCTGAAATTTCCTGCAGTCTTATCGTCCATCCTTCTATCCATTTCGATTTTTTAATAGTGGAAAGAGCAACCTTATCATTAGAGATCATCGCTAATCTTCCTTCAACCTCTTGATTATATGGAGGGACAACTTCTCTAAAATCTTGAAAGCTAATGCGATGACCATATAATGCTAATCTGCTTTCCCATCCGAATCGAAATGCTGTCTCTTTTCGAAGTTTATCCTGACTTGTAATCGAATAATTGAATGAAATTGTTCCACCTTGTGATGCTTTGTAATTCGTATTCCAGTAATTGTTTAAAACATATGAAAAGATACGACTTCCTGATAAATCAAGCTCCTTTGGCCAGTTTCCTTGAACAACGTTTCCTATCGTAAATAGTGGTATATCAGGAGATGCTATCATTACATCAGCATCGTTACCTTGGGCAAGCATTCCTGTTTGCAGTGGAAGCCATTCCTTGCATCCTCCGGGAAGCATTTGTTGATCCCAATTGACCCAGCCAAGCTGTGAATCGGATTGTATGATTGCTTGGTCTAATTGCAGAGGAAACGCTACATAGACTGCTTCTTTCTCAAGACGTTCTTCTTTCTTATAGGTATAACTTACATCCACCTTTTTAACGTGATCGAGTAACTTCCATTCAATGTGCAATTCACCAAACGGAACTACACCATGTAATGTTACATTTGTTCCATAAGAATATGATTGTATATGATAGTCTTTTAAGGTAAATTCGGTTAATATATCCGCATAGCCGTCTAGTAAATCCTTTTGATTTCCAACAAGACGTGTCCCTTCGCCACCACTAGCATATACAAACTGACCGAAACCAAAGCAATCCCCTGAATCTACTAATTCCTTCGAAAGCTCTTTATCATAAAGACTTGTAATATAGCCTTTTTCGAGAGAAATAACAACTCGATAAAACTCATTCTCAAGCGTCACTACGTTTTCATATAAAACATCTTCTACAGCACTAGCAACTTCAGCGATAACATCATTAGTAACATTTACTTCTTCCAATTGAATGCGACGATAGCTTAGCCCAGGAACATTTTCAACCCAGACTCCTACAATTGCTTGTGAATTCGTTGTCCGAATAATACGTGTAGGAATTTGTTCTAAGGTAACAGGGTCAATCAATTGTTCATTTTTTGCAATCTCTACGATGACTTCACTGCTAACTGTCCAGCTGTGTGGATTATATACCACCACTTCACGACCATAATTGTTCCAATTTAAACTGTGTCTAACTGCGGCAGTGTGTAATAGACGATTGGCCCATTGGTAACCTTCCTTTGCAAAATGCTCTTTGACAGCCCATTGATCTTGTTGAAGGATCGCATCAGGATCTGTCGCACTTAAAAACGCACCCCATGTATGTTCAACGTACTGAAGGGTTGACTTCCATGCTTGATCAAACTGCTTTGAAGGATATTCCCAGCCTTCATTATGGATAACTGCTAGTGATTCAAGTTTCTCAGCTGATGGAAGCATTGCTTGTGCCTTCCTCACCTCAATTGTCGGTATAATCGATGATCCAACACCGTCTTCCCAATATGCTCCACCATCCCCTTTTACCGTTTGAAAGGAATTACCATAATTAGATTCTACATATTCAAAGAATTCGTTTACATCACAGGCGATAAGCTTTGGATATTCGTAGGTTTGATTCCAATTTTTTGTGAAGTCAATCGGTTGCGGATCAATATCTGTATTATCAGCTTCTTGACCATATAAAAGAACAGCATCTGGTTTATAGTGGTCCATTTCATATTCATCTAGCCACATTTCAAGACCTCGCTCAGCCGAACTGTTAACTGGTGGACTTCCGCATACTTTACGAAGCTCGCAATACATTTTTGATAGCCAAACTAATACTCTTCCTCCATTCACACCTTCCCAATAAAAAGGAGATGCTTTATGAAGTCCACCATTTAACCGGAAGGGACCACGGTCTTGATTGTTCGCATGAACTAGATATTTCATTCCTGAGCCTTCATAAATGGCTGGAAGTGAACCAGACATTGAAGGAACATCAACAATCGCATTATATGTTGAGCGCATGCTCTGTGGCTTTAAGACTGATTCTGTATATTCCCCGTTTCGAATCAACTCCTCTAATGAAGCGTACTGTGTTAATAAATCTAAGTATGAGTGTGGAATACCTAATTTGCCCATCTTTACAAATTTGAATAGCTTTTCTATACGTTCTTTACTACGTGTCTCGAGAAAAGTCTCAAGCACCCAAGAAGCATCCAAATGATAAGCAAAAGCAGGGATTGTAACATTTTCTTTTTCTTCTTTTTCCAACACCTCTATGGCTGTATCAATATTTCGGCATAATCTTTCGGCAACTTCCCATTGGCGATGCGTATAGCCAATATCTGTGTGAGAATGGGGTGTTATGTATACTTTCCACTTTCTACGACGACTGAACGTACCCGTTTGATAAAAACCATTTTCGCCTGTTAGTTCATATTGAACCTTACCTTCTCCATCCTTTACATAAAAGCTATGACGCATATGACCATATGCTTGTTGTTGAACCTTTAGATTGATTACTTCCTCTCCTACTTGAGTTCTAAGCTTCAGCGTTACATTAGTTTCTTCAATTGGTTTATTTAACTCAAAATATATCTGACATAGTTCTGCTAGATTTCCGTCTATTTTTTTATATAAAACAGATGGCTGAATTTCTACTAGTTTAAAAGCATCATTTTCTTCCTGTTCCACCTTTGAAAATGATAAATATTGATAAATAAAACCGGCTCCATTTGCCATCCGGTCAAGCCGCTTAATCTTCTCAATGTTATCAACATGGATGTAGTCACCTCCATCACAGCTGATTAACTCCAGCACGTTTTCACCTTGTATTAATAACGCTGCAGGAATGATAATTTCAATAATCCCTTCAGAATATATAGTTGTATGTAAACCTGAATGTAAGGTAATATCTCCTGAAACTGAAGGCCTTGGACGTAAATAAGCCTTACCCTTCACTCCATTCACTTTTACTTCTAGATGTGCAAGTCTTGGTGCGATAACTAGATAATGAATGTTAAAAAGATAACTTCCACTTGGAATTTCATTTAAGCTAAATTTTATCAGATAAGGATGGAGCTTGTAACCAGCGTCTGGGTCAGCCTCACTTGGGTGGAAAAGTGGCCAATCTTGTGTTTCAGGTTCCTCATCCACATTAAAAACATGGCCATCGAAAATAGTAGGTTGTTTATAATTATCAACTAATTGTGTGGAACGACCATCCTTTGCTCCGATTGACCAAAGCAATTGTTCTTTCATTTAAACTTCCCTCCTGGATACTAGTTGATTTTTTTTTGTAAAAAGAGGCCCGATCCTTGTCGTAAATGGCAACAGATGGTTCAAACAAATGCCTTAAAATATAGCAATCGTTTTGAACATTCATTGGCACTTTCACGATAAGGACGGACCCTTTCTTTTAGTTATTCAAACCAAATTTTAAAGGTTTTAATCTCAAATGGTGCAACATTAAAGGAGAGTGTTTCACCTTGATATGTTGCTTCACATTCTTCCTCTTCAATCAAATTACATTCGATTGCTTTTTTGATTGGTTTTGCAAATGTGACATTTGTTTCGTTTCTATATTGTTTATACTCATAGAAGCGAACAATTACTGCATCGCCTGATTCAGCTTTCTTAACTGTTTCTAAGATCACATTGTCGTTGTCAATTTCTGCAAATTGATAAGTAATAGGTAAAGTCCCATTTTCGTTTGCAGATACTTCACTAGCTAATAAAGGAGCATTTAGGTTATACGCTTCTTTTACGATGTCGCCTTCACGCCAATCACCTTTATGCGGAACAATACTATACGTAAATTCATGAGTTCCTCTATCAGCCGTCTCATCTGGCTCAATCGCTGATTTAATTAACGTCAAACGCATCACATTGTCTTTAACGTCATGACCATATTTACAATCATTTAAAAGACTCACACCAAAGTTTCCTTCTGAAAGATCAACCCATTTATGACCTACTACCTCAAAACGTGCATAATCCCAACTAGTGTTCCAATGTGTTGGACGCTCGATATTTCCAAATTGGATATCATACGTAGCTTTTGTAGATCGGACATTAACTGGGAAAGCAACTTTCAGTAATGTTTGCCTCTCTTGCCAATCCACCTTGTTACGGAAATCAATACGTGGAGAATTTTTGTAAATCGTCACATATTGTGTAACTGTTGAATCATAGAATGTCCAAGTTAATTTTAGACTGCCACGGATTGGTCCTTCTTCAACCACTTCGACATCAGCCAATTGATCAATTTCCCGCATTTTTTCTTGATAAAATAAATCAATATCCCATGCATCGAATTTCATTGGCTTGTCCTCAAATGTTTGAAGGACGTTACCTCTTGCTCCAGATTCAATTACTTCTCGTTTCATACGTTTGTCAAACAAAGAAACAATTTGACCTTTATCATTCAAACGAATTTGGTAGAAATCATTTTCTAAGTAATCAGGTTTCACAACAAGGCTTGAACTTGTTTCTTCTTTATCTGCGAATGCAATTGTTTTGTAGCCTAGTGATGGTACATCATTCACTTCAACTAACAGGTTTTGTCCATTTTCGTCAGAAACAATCTGGACAGGGAGTATCGTTCCTTCTTCATCAATTACTGATGTTGTATCTGTAATAGTTGAAGATAATGGTAATTCAAGTAAACCGTCACGCTTATATGAAAGTGAGTTATAGACAACAATTCCGTCATTAGTTGCTTTAATGCGATTGTTTATTGTACTCTTCGCTTCTTGTACAATCTTGTCACCAATTGCTTGAACTGTTCTATAATCATTTCTTGCATCTTCATTAACTTGACGAATCGACGATCCTGGTAAAATATCATGGAACTGGTTAAGAAGCATCATTTCCCAACCTTCATTAAATAATGCATATGGATATTGCTGTTCACCAGTAAAAATATCGCTTAATGCACTTAGCCATTCAGCATTGTGATACGTATTTTCAGCTTTTCGGTTTGCTTTCTTTAAAGAAGCCTGTGAAGTATATGTTCCACGGTGATATTCAAGGTATAATTCCCCATCCCATACAGGTAAATTCTTATCTCTTACTTTTTCATGTAACCGCTCAAAAAAGGTTTCAGCTTTATCCATTTTCACCTTTGGAATACCTGGGAGATTCTCCATTGCGCGTGCAGCTTCAATCATTTCCTTAGTAGGACCACCACCGCCATCGCCCCAACCAAAGGCTAGAAGTAACTCATCATTTACATCTTTTTGTTCATAACGATCCCAAATACCTTTTACACTTGCAGGTTCAACCATACCATTGTAGGTGTATTGTGGCGCACCAATTTCAGGTGTTGTAATATAATGAGTAAGTATTTCAGTACCATCAACCCCACGCCAATTAAACGTATCATATGGGAAACGGTTATATTGACTCCAACTGATTTTAGTTGTCATGAACGTATCGATTCCAGCTTTCTTCATGATTTGTGGTAAAGCCCATGAATACCCAAATACATCTGGAAGCCAAACAACTCTTGTATCCACACCAAATTCTTCTTTCATAAACTTCTTTCCAAATTGAATTTGGCGGATTAACGATTCACCGCTAGGTACATTTATATCAGGTTCAATCCACATTCCACCAGTGATTTCCCATTCTCCAGAAGCAATTTTTTCTTTTACTTCCGCAAAGATCTCTGGATAATCTTCTTTTAAGTATTTATATAGTTGTGGAGAGGTGTGAAGGTAACGATATTCTGGATATTGTCTCATTAAATGTAACACTGTTGAAAAAGTTCTAGATGCTTTCTCTCTCGAGTGAACTAAACGCCATAACCATGCCATATCAATATGAGAGTGACCTACAGTAGCTACTGTCGGCTTTAATTCATCAACCTCCGCTAGTTTATCAGTTTCAGACTTTAAGAACTGATAAGCTTGTTGAATCGATTCATAAAACTCATTTGAACCAGGCTTAATAAATTCAACTTTTAGGATTGATTCATTTAGAACTTGTAACATCCTACTTCTTCTTAAATCATTCTCATCTAGAACCTTTACAGCTTTTACAAGTGTGTCTGCTAAATAGAAATACTTTTCTGTTGCAACATCTACCCAAGCAAGCCTTGCCACTTTAAAGCGCCTAAAATCTGGTGGGTTCAAAACTCCACTCCATGCTTTTAATGCAATATGGATTTCATCATTTTCTAGGAATTCTGGTGGCAACCACGCTTCTTCATGCCATACGTCAATCCCTTGTAATGGTTTCCCGTTCACATATAACAATGTTTCAGCCGTTGAACCAGCGCCATCACGAGGACCAACTAAGAAATGAAGAACAAGACGTTGATTTTTCCACGCCTTTGGAATTGGAACATTTGTGCGGAACCATGCTGACTTATCATAGCCACCCCACGTTTCTCCTACCTGAAAGTCCTGCCACTCTTGGTCATCGTAATCAGGTTTATATGCATCCTTCACTTCATCTCCAAATTCCCACTCTTTATATTTAAATGTCGGGATGTCCTGCACATTCCGGTAAATATATCCTTTAATTTCTTCTATATGTTTTTCAAGTTTTTCAATTGTAAAATACACCGAAAAAGCACCTCAATTTTTTGTTAAGTCTTGTTAGGTCTCTTATTTTAGTTATTTGATTTCTTTAAAATATCCGATAATGATTTGCCTTCATTGATTTGTCTAATTAAAGAAAGATTCACTTTCGGCTTACGGTCATACGTTAGCAAACCGTTGATTTCTTGCTCGACATCCGTAATTTGGGTGTAGCAAAAACCTTGAACAAGTGGGGATTCTAGTAAACCTGAAATGACATGATAATATCTTTCAAGAAAGTCTTTATCATCAGATGCAGCTGTATATCCCCAGCCTTCCCATTCACTTTTACGGTAAGCAATTCCACCAAATTCAGAAACTAAAATTGGTTCGTTACGATACTCGTAGCCTCTTACGTAAAGAGAACGATCTGCTGGTGTGAATGATAACGTGTTCTCTAATTTTGAATATCGTTCTGTTAACACTTCCTTTTCACCAGCATAATCATGAATAGTTAACATATCTGAAATGGTGTGTTCCCAGCCATCATTTGAAATCACAAGCCTAGAATCATCGATAGATTTTGTTAAGTAATACATTGAGACTAAATGATTAGCTTGGCGTGGATCGCGTTTTAAACGCGGTACTCCCCAGCTCTCGTTTAGTGGTACCCATGCGACAATGGATGGATGATTGTAATCTCGCTCAATTGCTTCTTGCCATTCAGACGTAATTCTCTTAACAGCTTGATCGGTAAACGTATGACTGTTAGCCATTTCTCCCCAAACAAGTAATCCAAGCTTGTCAGCCCAATATAAATATCGTGGTTCTTCAACCTTCTGATGCTTACGAACTCCATTAAAGCCCATTTCCTTTGTCAACTTGATATCTTGTATCAGATCCTCGTCTGAAGGTGCTGTTAAAAAACTATCTGGATAATATCCTTGGTCAAGAACGAGTTTCATATAATATGGCTGATTATTTAATTCGATTTTCCCATCCCTAATTGCGATTTTTCTCATTCCAAAATAACTATCAACTTCATCTAAATTATTATTTTCATCTTTTAAACGGAAGGAAATTGTATATAAATTTGGAGATTCTGGACTCCATAGCTTTCCTTCACCTTTTGCAAAATCGCTAAGTGCAATCGTTGTTTTATTTCGTCGTTGCGCACTGTTTACAGGAACAGTAGCCGTTGCTACTGCTTCTCCTTCAAACGAAATTTCCATTTCTACTACTTGGTTTTCAAGTCTATTTTGAACAAGGTATTCAACTCTTATTTCTCCAGCATCAATGTTTGGTGTAAGTTTTACTCGTTCAATAAAAGATGTGCTTACCGGCTCTAACCATACCGTTTGCCAAATACCAGTTGTTCTTGTATAAAAAATACCTTCTGATTTCTCTTCCCAATATTGTTTTCCTCGTGGCTGTTCAATGTCAGTCGATACATCTTGAGCTCGAACAGTTACTCGATTTTCACCTTCCTGAAGTGCATGTGTAATATCTGCATAGAAGGAAGTATGTCCACCTTCATGTTCTGTTACAAATTGTCCGTTCACCCAAACGGTCGCAAGATAATCTACTGCACCAAAATGCAGATGAATCTTTTTCTCGTTCCATTTTTCAGGAATCGTAAACGTACGTTCATACCACACAACATCATGAAATTCTGTTTGTTCTATCCCACTTAGCTTCGTTTGAAATGCGTACGGTACGGTGATTTTTTCTGTAAATGAATGATTTTTGTACCACTCTTCCTTAAACCCTAGATCCTGATCGTCAAATTCAAACTTCCACTCTCCGTTTAAGTTCAACCATTGTTCACGAACGAAATCTGGTTTTGGATATTCTGATTTTGGAATATTTGTCACTTTAAGCCACCTCAACAGCAAATTTTAGTTAATATCATAGGTAGAGCCGGTCAAATTAAACATTTGCCGGCTACATTAACTTTTCTACTCTAAATTAGTTGGTACTCATTTACCCATCTATATCTTGATTTATTTAATCTCTAAAACTTCTACTCTTCTATTTTGTCCTGATGAAAGAAGGGCTGCTTGATTTATTAACGTTAACCCTTTTATATCTTCAATTGAAATAGAAGATTCTTTACCCGAGATAATTTCGTCAACCCATTGTGCCAATGGCATAGGTAAAGCTTCAGGTAATTCATCAGGTGTTTTCCAACCATCACCTAGTTGTTTACTCTTAATTCGAATCTGATTATCCTCAATTAGTAATGTACCTTCTGATCCATACAATTCTAGTTGAAAAGGACTACCACTTGAAAGAAAACCACTTTCAATCACTCCGAGTGCACCTGAGGTATACTCAACTAATGCAACAGAGTTATCATCAACGTCATATCCTAGTGTTTGTTGTAATCTTGCTGTTACCGCTGTGACTGGTCCAGCTAATCGGTTAGTTAAATAAATTGGGTGAGCTCCTAAATCAATCAATGCTCCTCCTCCACATTCCTCTTTATTAAAGAAATGCTTTGGAAGCCAACCATTTGGATGTCCTTCAAACGGAACTGCACCATTATGTGCTAGACGACATCGAATCGTTGAAAGTTTCCCTAGTAAGCCTTTATCGATAACCTCTTGAGCATACAAGTAATAGTTCTCAGTTAACCTAGGAAGAGAAACCATTAACTTCACATTGTGTTCTTTTACAGCTGCCAAAATTTCTTCACAATCTTGCACTGTGAATGCTAACACCTTTTCTGTGAAAATATGTTTTTTATATTTTGCAGCTAGCATAATCACTTCTTTATGTAAATTTGTTGGTGTATCAACAATCACAGCATCTATATCAGAATTAGAAAGAACGTTCTCTAATTTCGCTTCAAATGGTACACCAAGCTTTTCTGCCCATTTTCTACCACGTTCTTCGTCTTCATCCCAAACAACCTTTATTGTTACATTTTCATTATTACTTGCTTGCTTTGCGTAGTCTTCAGCATGAACATGCCATTTACTTAACATTGCTACATTTATCATAGAAAATGCCTCCTTTTAATTAGAATTGCTATTGTGCTGTATCCAATGCATTTAAAGCTACGGATAAGCTTGCTAAATCCCCAACACTTTCACCTAATCCAGCAGGAAGAACGTTGCAGACTTCGCGTGAGATACTTAAGGATTCTTTTGCTAGTTCCTCCGCTACTATCGGCTCAAGGATTTTTTGCTGCCTTCCATAAATACTTCCAATAACAATTATTTCTGGATTAAGGATATCTACTAAAATAGCAAGCCCTCGACCTAACCTGCGACCAACTGTCTCATAAACCTGTAATGCAACCTTATCCCCATTTTGTGCAGCAAGTCCAACACTTTTAGCTGTAACCTGAGATTTATCATTCAATGTCGGGCAAAATGAAGGGGTAATACCATTATGAATTGCTTGCTCAGCCATTTGAGAGGCAAGATTTGCAATACCTCCACCGCTACAAAATCCCTCAAACGAACCAAATTTCCCATAACCTAGAGGTCCATCATTCTCAAGACGAATATGTCCAACTTCTCCTGCCATATCATTCGTTCCAGTATACAACTTCCCATCTAATATGAGACCCGCACCCATTCCTGTACCAAAAGTAAGGAATACCATATTTTTAGCACCATTGCCTGCCCCCCACTTCCATTCCGCTAAAGCACAAGCATTGGCATCATTTTGTAACCCAACTGGAACATTATATTTCTCTTTAAAGGGTGTGATGACATCAACATGATCCCAATTTGGGAGATTTGGAGGTGAAAGAATAAGACCTCTCCTACTATCTAACGGGCTCCCACAACTAATTCCAATTGCATTTATTGCAGTTAATTTATTCTCTTCTAACAATTGCTCTAGTTTATCAATCAATCCTGAAAGTGCTTGTTCTGGAGAATTAGGAGTAGGGAATTGTTCTTTCGCAATCACTTCAACACTAGCATCAAGTACTTTACCAACTGATACAGCACATTTTGTGCCGCCAATGTCAATTCCAACTAAGTAGTTATTCTCCATTACCAAAAAACTCCTCTTCAAGCATGATACAAATAGAATGATAGATTGGTAGATGACGTTCTTGGATGGATGGTGTATCTTCCCATGGTACCTTGATCGTTACATCACATAATTCATTCATTGCTCCACCATGATTACCAGTTAACCCAATTGTTTTTAAGCCCTTTGCTTTGGCTACTTGTAGTGCATACCGTACATTTTTTGAGTTTCCAGAAGTACTTAACCCAATAAGCACATCGCCATCATTGCCGTATCCAAGGACCTGTTGCGCAAATACTAAATCTGGTGCCACATCATTTGAGAAAGCAGTCATTAATGCACTATGACTTACTAGAGAAATGGCTGGTAGTGCCCCTTGAAGATTTTCAGATAAATAATCTGTTCCGTTAGGTGCGATTTGTCCTAATTTCTCTCTTAACTCTGCGCTAATTGGCCGCTTTAATAGAAAGCCTTTCATCAATTCACCGACAATATGTTCGCAATCTGAAGCACTTCCTCCATTTCCGCACAATAATGTTTTTCCACCATGTTGATAGGATTCCTTTAAAACTTCAAAAGCCTTTTCGATGTCCGATGCACAACTGATAAGTTCTGGATATTTTTTAGTTAATCTTTCCACTTCTTTATGCATGACATAAACCTCCTTTCTATAAAATTCCAATTGTTTCAGGAATCGGAGCTACAATTACTTGAACCCCTTTATTCTCAATTTCTTTTATAATTTCTCTGTTAGCCAGCTCACTTGTAATAAATATATCTGTATCATCAAAATCCAAAAATGATGTTAAACCTACTCGTTCAATCTTACTATGATCAGCTACAACAACGACCTTTTTACCCGCTGCAACCATTGCTCGTTTTATTTCAGCTTCATAAAGGTCGGAACTTGTAAAACCTTGCCGCAATGAAATCCCAGAAGTACCTAAAAATACAAAATCAGCATTGAACTTCCGGAGCTCGTTTTCCGCTTGCGGTCCTACTAGACTCATCGAGTTGCGACGTAATTTTCCACCTAGTAAATAAATGGATGCAGTATCATCCTTACTACACTCTTCAACTGCACTAATTCCATTAGAGATAATGGTCAAATTACTATTATCAGGTAAATTCTTTGCAACGTAATAAACAGTTGAACCAGCATCTAAAATAATTATTTGCTTATTCTTTACTAATTCGGCAGCAGCTCTTCCAATTGCTTCTTTTTCACGAGAGAATTGTAACTTCCGTTCGTCAACAGGAAGTATGACAGAAGGAGTAGTAGAATTTTCAATTAACATTGCCCCGCCGTAATTTTTTTCGGCCACTCCTTCTTTTTCTAATTGAACCAAATCACGTCTAATTGTCTCCTCTGAGACATTAAGGAACTCAGCTAAATCTGATACTTTGACACTTTTATTTTTCAATAACAAATCTTTAATTAATTTCCGACGTTCAGCGACAATCATTTTTCTCCCCCCTATTACGCCATAAGCTGCTCTCTTATATGACGAAAAGCCTTATCAAAAAAATCTTTACTACCGAAACTACCCGATTTTAAAACAAACAGATATGGTTCTTCTGTAAGAGATATACATGAAGGCAAGCCAGGCTCAATTTCTTCCCATACCCTCATTCCATTTATACCTAGCTTTCGACACACCGATGCTGATGTATCACCACCTGCAATTACAAACCGCTTTTGACCTGTTTGCTCAAGCACGGAATAAGTGATGTCTGCGATTGTAGATGAGACAAGTCTAGAAACCTCCCGATTACTTAAACCATAGCTATTTTGTGCTAATTCTTTAGTAGCTTGAACTTTTTGTCGCTCATTTGTGGAATGCAGTATAACATCCATTCCATTATTAATTTCTGTAATGATTTGATCCTTAAATTCTTCAAGCACTTTTTGGTGTTGGTATGGATCTAGTAATTTGACACTTGGTAGTTCATAAACTTTAACACCTTTATCTTTCATATACTGAATTTGTGTTGCAGTTTGAGGCATTAAACTACCTGCTGCACAAAATAATCCCTTCTTAGGATGATAAGGAGGCATGCTAGCTGGAACTTCTCGACCATCCTTTTTTCCTAAAACCTTTGGAATTTCCTCTGCTAATGCTGAACTTCCAGCTACTATTTTCATATCATAAACAGCTTGTGCAATTGTATTCAGATCGTTTTGATCTGTAACATCAACAATAACATAATGATAGTTTTCCCTTTTTGATAAAATTGTCTCCCTAAGCTTTTTAGAACCGGCTCTAACAACTTCATAATTTACTGATGTGACCTTTCGGTTTGTTTGTGACTGTAAGATTGCGACTAAATTTGATTCTTTCATCGGATGAACTGGATCATTGCGGAACTCTGATTCTTCTAATAGCTGATTATGAACATAGTGAATCCCATTTATTGTCTGCCTACCATTCTTCGGGAATCCTAATACAACAACAGCAAATTCTTCATTTAATGCATCTAACATTGCATCAAATTCTGCACCGATATTCCCTCGAAATACAGAGCATGTTTTATTAATGAATTGGGTGGCGCCCGATGTTTTTAATGCCTTAGTTGCTTCGTAAACCTTTTGATAGGCTTCGTTTGCTTTGTCAAATCTCGAGTCAGTATCAAACACAAGAACATCTGTATTCTTACAGTTTTCAGTAAATTGGCCATCTTTATTAAAGCTGAAGACGTTTACGGTATAGTTTGACTTAGCAAACATAATTCCTATATCATTTGAACCTGTAATATCGTCGGCCACTACACCAATCATTTATGATTCCACATCCTTCTTGGCTTATAACCTGAATGTTCAAGAAAATCTTGAACAGTATCTTTCGGTAATGGCTGAAGTTGTTGTCCAAAATCCATTGAGGAAACAACCAACCTTGAAACCATTTCCAATGTCTCAAGAGCCATTCTCGCTTCTTTTATATTTGTATCGTATACAAGTACCCCATGATTCTCTAACAATAAGATATTGGCATTTTTCGCTCTCGCTCTAACTGCTTCCCCAAGTTCAATTGAACCAGGATGAAAATATGGAACACGTTCAACTCTTTCTAAATAATACATTGCTTCTACAAATAAGTTTGATGGCAAATCAATTGATGAGCAAGCTACAATTGTACTATAGAATGGAGAGGCGTGTAAGACAGCGTTTATTTCTGGACGTTCTTGATAGATTGCACTATGCATCGGCATTTCCTTTGATGGTCTTTTTGTATATTGGGACAAGTCACTGCCAAATTTACACTCAACAAAATCATCCGCAGCTAACTCTCCAAGGTAGGTACCACTAGCAGTAATGATGCATTCATCGTCACCGCTTCGTACGCTTATATTACCTGCATTACCCCAAGCTAAGTTTTTTTCCATCATATATCGACCAGTATGTTGAAGCTTTAAAATAGAATCATGCACGATATTATTCATAATAAAACCTCTTTCCTTGCCAAAGTAAGTCTACTACCTAAAAAAGGAGTGGTTGAGAGTGTAACATACTCTCAACCTATTTGATATTTAATAGCTTATTCAGCCCACTCCAATAAATTTGTTTCCACTATAGACTTAGTTTCATCATGTGGTATTAGGAATGTCTTAATTTCAGATGGCTTGAATTCGGCTTTAATTTGACGATTCCAATGTGGTAAGTCAATAACAGCATTTGTTTGATTATTTGTTGTTTCATATGCTCGAACGATTAAATCATCACCATCTTCTGCTTTTTTTACAACACTAACAATCACGTTCTCTACATCAACTGATAAGAATGAGTCAGCTTGTGGTAGAGGTCCTTTATGATACGTTTCGATAATAGTTACTGGTTGTTGATTTAATTCTGATGCACGTTTTACTGTACCAGCATTTTCCCAATTTCCCTTATGTGGAAGTAAAGAATATGTGAATTTCTGAATTCCTTGGTCGATAAATGAATAGTGACCATCTTCCTCCGGAACTAAAGGATCATGGTGCGCATAAATCGGACTACGAAGAATGGTCATTGCCATTTCCTTGTTATGGATATCGAAGCTATATTTTCCATCATTTAATAAACTTACACCATATAGATCACCTGTTTCTGGATTTGTACCAGAAACATCAATCCAGTTTTGTCCTGGTTCTTCTTCCCCATTGCTTTCTCTTACGATATGCCCATAAGGAATTTCGTAAGTTGATTTTCTATGAATAAGATTAATAGGGAATTTCATTTTTAACACTTTAAATTGTTCTTGCCAATTTAATGTAGCATGGACATCAATTTGATCTAATTCTTTATACATCGTAAAGTCTTGGACGAGTGAGGATTTGCCAAATTCACTTACGACACGAATAACAGACTTAATCGGGCCATGCTCGACAAGTTTTACACTTTTCGCTTTAAAGCTACCTACTTCATTCTTGTATTGAAGAACATTATGTGACCAAGTATCACTTTTGTCTTCAATGATAACAGGTCTTGCAGCAGGGCCCTCAAATAATTCAATTTCTTTATCTTTGTCAAACAGACTAGTAACAAACCCTGTTTCTGGGTCTATTTCAACACGGAATGTATCGTTTTCTAACACAGTATCAGTTGCTGTAATTGTTTCAAATTCTTTTGAAGTTTCGGATTTGATTAGTTTATACACTCGATATCCCATTGACGGAAGGTCAGCGATAAAGCTTACTCGGAAACGTCCACCAGATGTTGCGTGGGATTGAACGGTTTGCATTGGGACTTGGTTTCCTTTGTCATCAACCAGTATATGTTCTTTCCTCACACCACCAACTTCAAGTTCCACATTTACTTTACTATTCCATGAATGTGGATTGAAAACGACAATTGGTTTCATTCCTTCGACTTCTTCAATATTAATTCTCCATGAAAATGATTGAATCGCATAGTTTAATCCACGACTTGCAATCGACATCGCTTCACCATGCATATGCTGTGCGTCATCATATGCTTCTTCTAAGCTAGTCCCAGCAAGGATATCATGGAATTGGTTGAATAATACGTTTTTCCATGCTCGGTCGTATTCAGCAATTGGATATTTTTGACCAGTTTTCCAGTTTGCAAGTGCTGAGAATTTCTCCGCTTTTACTAGTAAATTTTCCGCTTCACGATTCCATTTTTTTATACCAGAATGAACAGAATAGCATCCGCTTGCATGGTGCTGTAAATCATCATGAATCATTGGAATTGGCAGATCCTTTTTCACCATTTCATCAAAGAATTGATTTGGTGTACTTAGTACTAAGTTAGGAAACTCTGGATCTTCGTTTAATCGTTTTATACTTTCAAGATTTTCTTTTGTAGGTCCTCCACCATGATTTCCTACACCGTAAAAACACATGAGGTCATTGTAAGGAGCTTTTAGCTCACCCATTGTACGACGAACATGTTTTTCGACATCTTTCCCCCAAGTACAATATTCGAATGGAATACGGTAGGTTAACACACGTGAACCATCATCAGACTCCCACCAAAATAATCTTCCTGGAAGACCTTTTTCTTGCGGACTAGGACGCATGAAAACATAATAATCCATTCCACTTTTCTTAAGAATTTGCGGAAGCATACCGTGATGACCAAAACTGTCAACATTATAACCGACCTTAGCTGTTACTCCGAATTTCTCTTGGAAATAACGTTGTCCATATAAGCCTTGACGAACAAATGACTCACCACTTGGTATATTACAGTCTGGTTGGATCCACCAGCCGCCAACAATTTCCCAACGTCCTTCTTTTATTCGTTGTTTAATTTCTTCAAACATTTCAGGCTCGTTATTTTCAATCCATTCATAGTTTGCCGCTGAACTATTTGTAAAAACAAAATCAGGATATTCTTTCATGCGATCAAGTGCCGAACGAAATGTTGCTTTTGTTTCTTGGAACCCTTCCTGCCATTGCCATAACCATACTGGATCAAGGTGGGCGTTACCAATCATATGTAAAGTTTGTTGTTTCGTTTTTGGTTTATCCTTTTCTATCACAGCAGTTGTCTTTTCAGCCATTATTTTCGCCTCCTAAATTGTTATTAATTAAATAATTGTAACTAATGCCTCTGCATGTTGACCGAAGTTAGTATTTCCAACAGTGAGATCAACAGCGATTCTTTCTTTATATCCTCTAATTCCCTCAGGAACTACAATTGTGACAGTTAAACAATTGCTAGCACTCCCAGCAAGTTGTAGATTGTATTCATCTTGAACAATAGCCCAGTTCTTTGGGGTAACTAACCTGATTATCGCTTCTTCGTCGCTAGAAAATGGATTCTTAATCTCAATATCAAATGAAATTGTTTGACCAGATTTCACTATTGATTGATATGGTGTAATGACTGCTCCAAATCCGACAGCTCCAAAATCTACATCTTCTAAAGGCAATAATTCTTGATGTAGTCTTTCTAATAATGCACCTTTATCTTCAATTGTTTGAAGATAGTCCTCTGTTACATGAATTGGGTCACAATGACCTGCAATGATAATATCAGGTCTCAACCTCTTATAGAGTTCAGCACTATCACAATAGTCCCACATCCGGAATTTATTGTGGTAAACATAATTAATATCATCGCCTTGATATTGATCACCGATTACTAACACTCGTTTTCCATCTATTTCAAAATCAATCGCTACTGCGTATAGTGTATGTCCAGATTGTTCGTATAAAGTAAACTCATATTCTTCCCATTTCACTTTTTGAGAAAGTGGTAAGGTCTTATCTACAGGAATTGAATCATACCAAATGCACGGTAAATCATATGTTTTAGGATTTTCTAGGATATCCGAGAAATTTTCAGGACACCAAACTTTTGTTCCCTCAACCTCTCTTAATAGATTAAATCCTGCTACATGATCATCATGGAAATGGGTTGGGATAACTACATCTATTTTTTCGATACCGTATTGTTCCTTTAATTTTGATATCGTATATAACCAAGGTCTTCTTGAAGCACGATCTGCTCCTGCTGCTAATCCGCCAATAAAATCGTACCCAAAATCAAATAACAATGCTTTACCAGTTTTTGATATGACGACATATGTGTTAGCCATACTTGTCCTATTTTTTAATAGATGTGGTGTAACATTCTCATATGGCTTTTCTCGCAATTGGAATAGTCGTGGATTTTGCTTTCGTAGCTTCATAAGCTCTGTAAATCGTTCAATCAATAGAGTAATAGCTTCGTTAGGTTCTTTCATTACGGTTCCATGCGATGGGAGAAGTAAGTCTTGGTTACGGTCTTTGAGTTCCAATAATGAAAGTACACTAAGTGCAATCCCTTCTCCACCATTATAAGACCATTGTGTTGCTGACATTGACCATACTTTCCCAGGCCCGTAAATCAAATCTCCTGTAAACGCTACCTTTGCCTGATCTATCGTACAAACTATACTAATCGATCCTGTAGTGTGTCCTGGCGTTGGCAAAATTGTCAGTTTATGTCCATTAAGGTTGATTGTTTGATAGTCTTTTAACGTTTTATATACAGGTACTGGTTGTAAAAGAGAGAACCTATCTTGTCTATTATTATAGTTATTATCGATTTCTCTAGCCTTCCAATGTTCATCAATACTATGGAATAAATCTTGTTCAGTATGCGGTACCCATATTCGAATTCCTCTTTCCGCTGCAAGATGTAATCCTTGAGCTTGATCACGATGATGATGAGTCATTAATACATCTGTTATCTCTTGAACGCCAATAGAAGATAGATGTTGTAATACATTTCCATTGCCAAAATCAATCGCGATTGCTTTTTCTCCTGTCTTAATCACATATACATTACAAGTGTCTTCATATAAATATAAATTCGTAGATACCTTTTTCATATTTTTCACCTCCGTGCAAGAAAAGTAGAACTCTATTTGTTACTTCGTAACCCCAACAGCTCTCACTTCTGCAGCTTTTTCTAAAGCATAATTAATTAATGGTAAAAGTATTTCTCCAGCAATTCGTTTTGGATGGGTTTTTACTTCATTTGCTGATTCACGTAACCAATTTAATGAGGATTGTATATCCTCATTGTTTTCAATTGCTCTTAGTAATGTAATTGCACGACGTCCGGCCCAAGCTGAGCTTTCCATTAATTCAATCCATGGAGCAAGGTTATTTCTAAGAGCATAGTTTGTCATTCTAAATTTCAAATGATACCCAGCCTCATCTAATGAATCGAGATAATCATATAAATCTTGCACCGCTTTACTTGTTGATACCGATTCGTTCGAATGGATAGCTTTCAGAGCATTTACAGTTAGTTGTTCTAAGGTTTCTGCTTCTGGATAATCGAGACAAGAATACAATGAGTTTTCTGCAAATCTACGCAATGCCTGGTAATTTTCTTCGCCACCAATTTGTTTTAATGCTTTTTCCCATGAAGACCAAGGATCGTAGCTTTCAGGGTGAGAGAAATAATCAGCAAATGTTAGTAATGCAATCTTTGATGCCTCAGCCTGACTCATTGTATTTACAATAAATCCTTTACTCACATTTGCTAAAGACGAGTCTCTACCTGTAATTGGCCCTATATGCATTTCAGCAGTCATTCCCAAATCATTTACTGGATAGTTATCCCAAATGATTGGTTGCCGTTTCACTGCATCTGCAAAATCTACTGTATCTTGTTCTGAAATTGTACCAGAGCAGATTTCTGGGCCTGTATAATAAATATCGATTTCAGGATGGAGACCAGTACCAAGTTCATGAATATAGGAACTAAACGGTTTGCGTCCGTGATAATCTGTTGGACAGAGCGCTAAATGACAAGTATTGTCTAAGGCTTTTAACCACTCGTATAATTTATTTGTCACATACACATGTGCTTGTGCATAACTTGAGAACTTACTTTGTTCTTCCTCATATTGGAATTCAGCAGAGATATCATCTAACATAATCATAAATGTCCGAACCCCAATATCATAAAAAGCCTTAAATTTCGATAAAATTAAATTAAAATCTTCTTCAGACGCGTAGTTCATTGACACTCCTGAACCAATGGAATAACAAAATTCAATGCCGACTTTTTTCGAGTGGGCAATTGTGTCCGCAAATTGATCCATAATAAACTCTGGATAAGGTTCTCTCCATCTAGCACGATGTTGACGGTCATTCTTAGGGCCATAAATGTATAAATTATATCCATGTTCTGAAAGAAATGATAAGAGATCATTTCTTTCAGGAGGCGTATAATATAGTCCATAAAACCCTTCAATTACACCTCTTACCTGGAAGGGGGAATTTGCCATAACCTATTCGCTCCTTTATAAGGATAGTTTCTTGACCTAGAGATTAAATGTACCTGCTTGGTTAGCACTTCCTAGAAAGTTTTTCATTTTCTCTGTAACAGTTCTTTCAACTGCATTTTGTGCTGTTTCCAGTTCTTCTGTTGAAAGTGCCTTGCATTCCTCGTTTGTCATTCTCTCTTTTCTTCCAATTGATTCTAGTAATGAAATTTCTAAGTCAGTAGCAATGTTTACTTTACTCACACCACCATTAGGAAGTTGGTAAGCTGCTTGAATCATTTCTGAAGGAACTCCTGATCCCCCATGAAGAACTAAGTGAACGGGTGTTAAAGCACGAATGGCTTGAAGTCGTTCAAGATCTACTTTTGGCTCTCGAACATTGTATACACCATGAGCTGTACCACATGATACCGCCAGTGCATCACAACCAGTTTCGTTCACAAACTGTAATGCTTCTTGTGGGTCTGTGTATAGTTCTTCATCGGTATCAGTCTCAACAAAATCAGTTGTGCCTATTTTTCCAAGCTCAGCTTCCACAGAAACACCTTTTGAATGTGCATATTCAACAGCTTCTTTACTGATGCGAATATTTTCAGGTAATTCATGTTCTGAAGCATCAATCATCACGGAAGTAAATCCTGCTTCAATTGCATCTTTTATGACGGAAAATGTCTTTGTGTGGTCTAAATGAAGAACAACTGGTACTGTAATGTTTTCTTCTTCGATAGCCTTATAAAATTCAGCGCCAAATTCAAATGGAGTAATACCATAACGGTTTAATTCCTTTTCTGAAATTTGAACAATTATTGGTGAGTTTGCTTTTTGTCCTGCACGTAAAACTGGACGAATCATTGGTGTATAACGTGGCGAAAATGAGCCGATTGCATATCCTTTTTCTTCTGCTACTTGTAATGCCTCTTTTAATACAAACACATTCTTAATTTTCGTTTTTTCAGTCATAGTAATCGATCTCCCTTTTTCTATAGTTGTATTTGATGATAGTAATCTCTCAACGATTCTTGCAGTTTTATATACCCTGTTTCATAGTATCGTTTGTATGTACGATGGTTGTTTTCTAAGGGCGAAAGTTCGTTGATTTGTAAATCGGCAAGAATAGAACCTGCCTCTATTTCATCTTTATATAAACCGGCTCCAATTCCTGCAGTTATTGCGGCTCCAAGAAGTGTTGCTTCGGAAATATTCGGAATCATGATGTGGCAATTTGTAATATCGGCTTTTATTTGCATCCAGTGCCTATTCTTTGTTCCTCCACCAACAGCTATCATGTTATGAATTGGTAGATTTGTAACTTGTTCAGCTTTTCTACGAATCGATTCTAGTTCATATCCTGTACCTTCCATCATCGCTCTTAACATATCGGCACGATTGTGGGATGAAGTTAAACCTATAAAAGCAGCTTTTGCTACTGCATCTGGTTTAGGTGCACCACTTCCCGATAGATATGGGTAGTAAAGAATCCCTGTGGGTGCTTGTTTTTCAGATGATAGTTTCATAATTGATTCATAACTAAGCTGTTGGTCAGCAAATTGATTTCTGAACCATTCAATCGAACCTCCAGAAGAAGGAATACCTCCCATCCAGAACATGCGATTTTTAACAACATGACAACCAAAAGAAAGACCTGCTTCAAAATCGCCTTTTTCTAATGTCCGTTCTTCAAGGGTCCCCACTAACGTCTCTGCTGTTCCAATCGAATCGAAGACTGTACCAGGTTTCACTGCTCCAACAGCTAACGATGCACATACATGATCATGGCCTGAAATTGCTACTGGCGTCCCGACAGGAATATTGATTAGACTTTGAATTTCAGGTACTGTCACTCCCATGATTGTGCCACTTGGATATGCATCAGGAAATATCCGTTCAGATAAACCAAAATGATTAATCCAATCCTTATCCCATTTTTTTTGATCAAATCTAAAAGCAAACGTTCTTGCTGCAAGAGAATAATCTGTAGCAAATTTCCCAGTTAATCTAAATGCAATATAATCAGATGCTGATAACCATACTGCATTATTTAAAATTCTCTCATTTTGTTCCTTTAACCAGAGAATCTTCGCTAATCCATATTTGTAGCTATTATGCAGTCCTGTTTTTTGAAAACGATTGAATGGATTGTCTTCCCTAGATAGCAATATAGCTTCTTCTTCAGCACAGCGACTAAACCAAGGAATAAAGTCTGTTCGTGCTTCTTTTGATTCTTTATCTATTAACAATCCTGTTTCTGCCATACTTGTGATACCAATAGCTGAAATTGTCTCAGTTTGAGTACTTGTAATATCTTTCAAGCAAGTAATGATCCCGTTCCAGATCTCATCATGGTCAAAATATGGAAGGTGCTTCTCATCGTACCGGGTAACTGTAGGTACAACTGATATTTTTAAAGGCTCTCCGTTCTCCTTAAAAAGTCCTGCCTTACAATGTGTCGTCCCAATATCAATCCCTATTAATGCCATTTAGCGAAACATTTCCTTCCATAATATCTTTCACACGTGCCATACCTAACTCAGGACTTGTTAAAAACTTACTTCGAATTTCCTCTGGTAATTTCCCTATCACTCTTGCCATTGAAGCTTGAGCTAATACCACAACATCTACCCTTTTACCAAGTTCAGTTAATACTTCAGCAAGTACGTTATCATGTCCAGTTGGATCTCCACTTATTAAGAGTTTATAAGCTTCTTCTGCCAAAACTTCTTTAAACTCGACAGATTGTGAGAGTTCATTAGCTTTAGTCTTTAACAATCGTAAAGTTGGATTTAACGTCGTAGATAATGTTGCAACAACCCCAATTACTTTTCCTCTATTAATCGCTTCCTCTGCCATAGCATCATCAATGCGAATGATTGGAATCGATACCACTTCTCTTGCTAAAGCCACAACTTCACCAACTGATGAGCACGCATTCAAAATTACATCTGCACCAACTTGTTCTGCATATTTTGAATATTGAATGAGTCTGTCTTGAACTTCTTCAATCTTCCCTCCATTCTTGGCCAATTGTGGAAGAATTGAATCATCTACAAAATTAATAACATTGTAGGCTGGCAAATAGGTAGCAGCTAAGGCTTTCAATGAATCTATTGTTACTGGAGTTGTGTGAATAATCGCCAAAGTTTTGCTCATCTTTATCACTCCTTATTCGGTTAGTATTCGAAACATCAAATTTCTTATCCTTTTGAACCAGCTGTTAAGTTCATTCCTTCAATAAAGTAGCGTTGGAAGATAAAGAATAGCGTGATAACAGGAATTAATACCATCAAGGACCCCGCCATTAGGAAGTTCCATTGTGTATCATTTTGACCTTTAAACACTTGTAATCCCAATTGTAATGTATACATATCACTATCATTTAAGAATAATAATGGTCCTAAGAAGTCATTCCATGCGCCATTAAACGAGAAAATTGCAACAGTTGCAATTGCTGGTTTTGCAAGTGGTACGATTATTTTCCACCAAATGTATAAATGGTTTGCTCCATCAATTTTAGCAGCCTCAATTAATTCATTCGGAATAGTTAAGAAAAATTGACGTAATAAAAAGATAAAGAATGCACTTCCAAAGAATGCTGGAAGAATTAATGGAAGGTACGTATTTAACCATCCTAATTTTGCATAAAGTACATACTGTGGAATTAATGTTACAAATCCTGGAATCATCATCGTTGCCAGAACCAATGCAAAGAGAACATTGCGACCTTTAAATTGAATTTTTGAAAAGCCATACGCGATAAAAGAATTCGAGAGCACATTTCCAATTACCACAAGAACTGTAATGAACAATGTATTTAGGGTATATCGCATGAAAGGTGCCTTCTGCAACGTTTCAGCATAATTTGACCAATGCCATTCTTGGGGAATAAACGTTGGTGGATATGTCATGATTTCTTTCATATCCTTAAGCGATGTTGCAATCATCCACCATATAGGAGATAGAATTAAAAGACTACCAAGTGTGAGAATTATAAAAACGATCGTTTTAACAATTTTCTTCTTGAATTTCACACTTTGGAAATGACTGGTTTTATTTTGCGCGACTGCACTCATTTTTTATCCTCTCCTTCATAGTGTACCCATCTTGGAGCTAGTACTAAATTGAAAACAGTTAACACAAGAATGATGATAAACAAGAACCATGACATAGCCATCGCGTATCCCATATCAAAGACTTCAAATGCCTTATTCCACATATGAAGATTGAAAAATACAAGTGAGTTAGCTGGTCCACCGTCTCCACTATCACTCATAACATATGCTTCTTGGAAAATCTGGAAAGCTCCGATAAAGCTTGTCACAAGGTCAAAGAAGATAACTGGTGTAATCATTGGTACTGTGATATGCCAAAATTTGCGAAAAGAGTTTGCACCATCAATTTCAGCTGCTTCATATAATGACTGTGATACCCCTTGAAGACTAGCTAAGTAAAGTAACATTCCTCCACCTAAGCTCCACAATTTCATAAAAATTAACGCTGGTTTAGTCCAAGCAGGATCTGAAAGCCACGCAGGTCCTTCTATTCCAACCCAACCTAGCAAAGTGTTTACTAAACCAGAAGACGGACTTAATAATTGCATCCATAGTAGGTATACACCAACACCAGATAAAACGGCTGGTAAATAATAGATTGTTCTAAAAATTCTTGTTCCACGTACACCTTGGTTAAGTAATACAGATAAAAGAACAGCACCTGCAGTTGTTAACGGAACGGAAAGGGCTACATAGTACAAAGTGTTTTTTAGTGATATCCAGATTAAAGGATCATTTGTAAACATTTTGATATAGTTTTCGATTCCAATAAAGTCCATTTTGGATGTAATGTTGTAATTAGTGAAACTTCCATAGAGTGAAAACAATAGTGGCCCAGCCATAAAGACTAGGAAACCAATAATCCATGGGGCGATGAATAAATAACCTTGGAGTGATTCCTTCTTTTCCAATGACATAACACGCTTCGTTTTTTTACTTTTTTCTAAGCTTGAGCTAGCATCTGTATTAAGCTGCATCTGTTTCATTCCCTTCTACTAAGGTAAATAATCAGGGAGTGAAATATTACCTTCACTCCCCCGTACTCCTACTTATTTATTACTTTCCACTAAGTCCTCAACTGCCTTTTGAGCTGCGTCAAGAGCTTCTTGTGGTGTTTTATCACCAAGAAGAACCGCCTCTAATTCAGGATTAATAATATTAATATAGTCTGGTGCTTCTAATGGTGTAGGAGTTATTAGAGTCTGATTCATATTTTCAACTGCTTGTGCGAATACCTTCTGGCCATCTTCAGAAAGCTCTGAGCTTTGAGATGCCTTTTCACCAGCTTCAATATTAGCTACAATATCAAAACCTTGAACAGCCCAGTATTCTTGTGCTTGTACATCTGTTAAGTATTTTAGGAATTCCCATGCTTCGTCAGGATGTTTCGCACCTTTAGGAATTTCAGCTACGAAGCCTCCTCCCCAGCTTGCATTTCCACTACCTTCTTCCATTGCCGGAAGTGGTGCAACACCGAAGTTAATGTCTTCACCATAATCTCTAAGCTTAGTATAGAAGTTTGCGTTATCTGTTGTAATTGCAAGTTTTTCAGCTACAAATGGATCTGCAGTTTGCTCACCAAATTCCGCTTTAAATGAGTTGATTACCTTATCACCATAGTAGTCATAATAGTTTTTAAACCATGTTAATGCTTCTACATTTTTTTCATCGTTGATTACGGGTTTGTTTGCTTCAAAATCCCAATAACCTTTACCATCAGCATTAATCATCCAAACATCAGAACTAATACCGTAGTTAGGCAAGTATCCAATTCTTTCGTACTTGTCACCATTTTTAACATCCAACTTCTTACCCATTTCTTCTAATTCCGCCCATGTTGTAGGAGGCGTTTCAGGGTCTAAGCCAGCTTTTTCAAACATGTCTTTATTCCAGAATAAGAAGCGAGTATCTGTATTAAATGGTAGTGCATATGGATCGCCTTCGTATAAAGTTGCATTATAAAGTTCAGGGAAGAAACGATCTTTAATTTCTGGCTCTTGCTCTAAGTATTTTGATAGATTTGTATTTTGATTGTTTTGAGCACGGTGTGCAACTGCATTGATATCATTAATAATAAGGTCAGCAGGGTTACCGGCTGCAATAGACGCTAAGTTCTTCGTCCAGATATCCCCCCATGGAAGATATGTATGTTTTACTTTAATGCGATCTTGAGAACTATTGAAATCCTCAATAATCTTTTCAATAATAGGTCTACGAGTTTCTGAACCCCAGAAAGTCCAAAAGTCGATTTCAACTACTTCACCATCAGATCCTGAAGCAGTATCAGTTTTCCCCTCACTTCCAGCTTCATCTCCACCGCCACATCCTGCGAGAATTGTACCTAAACTTAAAACTAGAAGTAAAAGCATAGATATTGATTTTTTTAAACTACTCATTCTTTTTCCCCCTTCTTCTATTAAAAGAAACTTTTTATATCACCAAAATCCCACATATTCTTTAATAGTTTAGTCGTGTTTATCATTTAAACATTTCATCGAGGGATTTTTAAGGATATCCCCAAAACCCCTCTGATACCCTCGGATGTTTTTATGGTTTATTAACTAGTATTGTGGTTTTTTGTTGACTTGTCTTTATTATCCATGGATACGTTTTCAATGTCAACAATTTTCGATAAAATTCACACTATTTTTTCACAAAAATTATTATGATAGATTTATCCTGTTATTATTTGCATTAAAACCTTGTAGGTCCTTAATCCCAGCAATTGCTGCTTTACTAGAAAATAAGGCTGTCAGACTTGCAAAAAACAAAATTCCAAATCCAGTAAAAAACACAAAAACCAACACAGCAAACAAAATACCACAAACCAACAATAATGTATTTAGTGGTTTTCTTAATGTTATAAAAAAGGAGATAGCTAGCGCTTTATACCATGGCACTTCATACTCAATAAAGACTTGAATACTATAACTCGCCACTGGCACAAATAAAAACGCCAAAATTAATATTCCATATCTAACTATTGTCATTAACTCATTGGTTTCTCCGCTTAAAATTAATAAATCAAAATAGAGAAACAGCCCTAAAAAAAGTAGGATCGCACCTAGAGGGACACTCTTAATAAAATATTTCTTAAATGCAGAAGTAAACGTTGGGAAAATATCAATGTCTTTATCTTCTGTTAACCACTTATTTACAACTGCATACATAGCAAAGGTTGCTGGAATTAATGTAAATAAAGGAATGGAAAATAAAAACCAAAGTAAGTTAAGCCATCCTAATCTCCATATCCAGTCCATTGATCCAAAGAAAATTTTTCTTAGCATTACTGGACCCTCCTTTCATGAGGAAATCCAAATGGATTGATAAATGGAAGCTATCAATCCATTTGAAGTGGTTTTAATCAAACAGAATCTCAATTAATTGTTCTCCCTCATGTTGATTTGGGCAATCAATCGTGTAAAAAACATCTGTAATAGAACGTATTGCTACATTTTCTTTATTCACATAAGCTTCTTTAGGGTGCTTATCTGATACAAAACCAAATGTACCTGCTTCAATTGTGCTCACTACTAGCTTATTCTCGTAAAAATTTGAAGCACTTACCGTACCAGGAGCGAGATACTTATTTATTAAACCAATAGGGGCTACATTTTGAAATGGCATAATATTATAAAAAGCAACTCCCTCTTTTTCAAGTGACAATGTAAGCTGATCATTCTTAGAGAGTAATTTTACATTTTTATTAAAATAATCTAGTACTGCAAATTTTTCTCCTGTTAACCCGGGGATATCAGAAGGTGACACTGTACCTGTCACTGTTTTCCCTTCGACATTAATGTTAAATGCCCCAATAACTCCTACACCATTTTTTGTATTCCATATTTTTAGCGGCTTTTCTTCAATGTTTGGATTTATGAACAGGCAGTCCTCAGTCGGCAACCCTGGTTGATCTGCACGTAATATACGACCATCCTTTTGAATTAGGGGCCAAATTTTCGAAGAATCTGTTTCTCCCACTCTGTCACTAAAATATATAGGACCGCCACTTAGTGCTCTTAACACAGCATTTTGAATATCTTCTTCATGGTTTGTCCAGAACATATCCCAATCTCCCCAATATAACTCACCATGGTAAAAAGAGTTATAAGAGTTTTGAAGAGCGTGTTCTTTAAAGCTAATTTCTTCCCCAGGCACAAAATCATCGCTATTTCTTGATACAGATGAGATTGGTCGATTAAATATATTTTCAGCAGCCATTCCCATACAATTAATGATGCATTGGTCAAAATGAATACCAACTGATGCTTCTAAGGCTGAATGTGCACCACGTGCTGCTTCGCCGATTGATTGTTGATACATCATAAAGTTATTTATAGCACTTTGACTATCAACTTTTACAAAATCAATTCCCTGTTTCTTCAATTCACTATGCCACTTGTTCCAGAATTCAAACCCTTTTGAAGCGTCCGGATGTGGTACATATTTCTGGCTATTCGTTCTATAAGTACTGTCACCAAGGGTCTTTGCTAAATCCTCATGGATCCCTCCCCAATAACCAGCAATCGTATGCCATACACCTACATTTGAAACTCCAAATTGTTGTTTTAATTTTTCTGAAATAGACGACAACCCATTTGGAAATTTTCCTTTATCCGCTCCAAATGAGTGAAGGCGATTATCTTTAATATCTAACCATCCATCATCAATCATTACCCATTTAACTGGAAGTTCTTTATCCTTTAGTTCATTCATTTTTTCAATAATATTCTTTTCGCTTACTTGGTGATAAAATGCATCCCAACTACACCAACCTAAATACTCTAATGTTTCTGGGTATCTTTTGTCCTCCCTCACTAATGTAGGAGAGCCCAATTCTTTAACAGTCTTCTCAATGGTTTGCTTTGCAAGCTCAAAAGGAGAATTTCCTTTACCTATTGCAAATGCAAACGTTTGGCAACGATCAAATCCACCTGTATATGACGAGATTTTAATAGTAAACCCATCCTCATTGCCAACTAGTTCTGTTCGATAAACTTCATCAACAACTGGCAGCAAATGGTAGTAACTACCATTTGCCTTCCATAAAAGAGATTGTGTTCGGTCGGGAAGAGTAGATAGATTTGTAGAGAAATGTGGTCGAGTCCACCAGTCTTTGTGCTGATAATTAGCCATTAACCCTTCGATATGACCTAGTCCCTTGACCTTTATTTCAATTCCACTTTCAGGAGCAAAATAACGATGTCTACTTTGCATTCTTTCATTTACAATCAATGTATCTACATATGCAAAAATGATATCGTTAACAAAACGAAATCGTAAAACAAAAGAAATATCACCTTCTTTTGTGAAAGTATGTAGTAATTCAGTAAAATTTCCCCCAGCTTTTTCATCTTCTACTATTCTTTTTTTCGTATCTACTAAAGGCAAGTTAACCTTTGAATTATTATCTAACCTGACGGAAATACTAATATCTTGTAGGACTCTTTTATCCTCAACCGTTAAGTTTAGCAATTGTGTATCGTCTAATATCTTCATCAATACTCCTCCTTTGTACCGATTGACCAAAATACAATTCTTGCAAAATATAAAAATTCTATTTTAGTATAACTTATTTTTCTGGAAATTGGAATCGTTCTCATATATTTTTCGACATTTTTATATTGTCTCACCTAATACACCAAGTTGAAAAGAATACGGAAATTATGAAGTATTCTAACAAGTATTAGTTCCCTGTTTCAAGTTCATTCATGACCATTAACGCAACAGAGAGTGATTTGACACTATCTTTATACGTTGATAAAACATAGTCATGCCTTTCTTCTTCAATCGCATTTGCAAATGCTTCTAACTCCAAGCGATATAAATTATGATCATTAGCCTCAAAAAGAATATCTTCTCCTTCGACCTTTCCTAATACTCTTCCTTTTGCAAGGTCAAGTGTAATATGTAATTGGTCAGAAATTATTTCAATTTCCGTTACAACATCTGGATAAGACCATGTATGTGTATGATTTTGTAAAATACCATTTTGATATTTTAATGAAGCACTAAAACTATCTTCAACAGTAAAATCCCCTTCCTTTGGTACAACTAGATTACCTTGGTAACCAGTTACACGCTCAATTTCACCAAGGAGATAACGAGATACATCAAAAATATGAATTGCTTGATCAAAAGCTGGTCCGCCAGAGCGCTCCTTATCAAAAAACCATCTCGGCCAATTTGGACGGAGTGCAAGTCCATCTAGCATTGCACTTCTCACTAGTGCAACCCTTTTCCCTGTAATAAGTTGCTTTGTATATTCAACAGCCCCACTATAACGATACATAAAACCAACACTATTAATGACTCCTGCTCGTTCTAGAATATCAGTCACCTTATTTGCCATTTCAAGGTCTTTTGCAGGAGGCTTTTCAATAAAACAATGAATTCCACGTTCAGCAGCCTCACGGACTAGAAATTCTCTTACTTCTGGTGGAGTACAAATAATCACTCCATCAGGCTTTGTTGTTTCAAGCATTTCAATATAATCATTAAAACCCAGAGCAGAAAATTTTGTTGAAGCTTTTGTTAACAACTCCTGGTCTAAATCACATACACCTACGACCTCAATATTTTTAATATCTTTCATCGTTGATAAGTGACCTTGCCCTTGCCAACCTGTACCCACAACCGCGATACGAACCAAAATAATCACCCTTCCCTATTATTTATTTCAATGGTATTTTCTAGTAGTAGCAATTTTACTTTTAGGATAGTTATTTACTTTAAACTTGCAGATACCCAAGAAAGAGCTTGCGCACAATCAATCGTAGGGTCATACTGACCTGATTCTTGTTCAATCGAAATTGTGTGATTATAACCAATTTCTTTGAGAACATGTAAACATTCTTTAATATTTGCAATTCCAGAACCAAGTGCAACAGGATCATGTTTTCCAGCTTCTTTAACATCCTTTAAATGCACATTAACTAGGTTTTCTCGTAAATACATAAGTGCTTCAGGGGCATCAAATCCTTGGGTACCAAACCAACCAGTATCCACACATGCTCCAATTAAATCACCATAATCCCCAATTACCGCTCTAATTTCCTCTGGATGTTTTTCTGGATGATTTTCACAAGCCACCTTAACTTCAAATTCTTTACAAAGAGAATAAATTACTGGTGCAGAATCTTTTGATATCCCACTTGTTATTAAATTAATCCCGAGCATTTTTGCTGTTTCGAAACATAGTCTTGTCCATCTTGGATAATGTATTGGATCACCTAAAGAACAAGAGTATGAATAAACATCTAATCCATGTTTATCTAATATACTATTAAGCTCCTCGGCAAAATATGGTGTCATAAACTTTGGAAAAGCATGCCCCATCCAAAGCTCAATGGATTGAAAACCTGCATTCTTAATATCACAACAAATCCGTTCGAATTCCGCTAGACTATAGTTTTCTATTACTTTACGCTCAGCTTCTCCCCACTCATCCATACTTACCTGATAGCCAGTTGCACGAGCAAAATAATTTGCTGTTTGAAAACCAATCTTCATTTAAATCATCCTAATCTATATTTGATAAAAAGTAATTAGCTAGAAAAAGTACCAGCTGTGACAATACGATGATAAGAATTTCTGCCTAATGCACCCTCTGGCATTACCCATGGAGCATCGTGGTATAATCGTTCTTCGGCTAGTTCTTCGATTTTATCAACGTTTCCATTTAAATACTCTTGAAGTCTGTATTCTGTTGATTCAATTCGAGAAAGTACACCGCCGTAACGAATATCAAGTACTTCCCATCCAAAAGGTTTATTTACTGAGAACCACACATCCCGATGTGCTAATCGTAACTCTTCAACCAGCTGCTTTAATATAGGTAGCTGGTGCTTTAATTTTGCAAGCTCTTCTTGATTACTAGCATCATATGCAGCTTTTAACTGAAGTCCAAATTCCGCCTTTACACTTAGTACACGAGCTAATTTAAAATAAAAATTAAATAACACTTTCCATTCCGGATTTTGTATTGTTACTTGCTCAAGCTTTGTTGCCAATTTAGTATAATGCTCATTCATCGATAGATTTTTTATATTTTCATCATATAAACCTATTAAAATATCTTGCCATAATAAGAATTTAGATGGATGAGATTCTTTCATATTTCCTTTACCTACACCAGGCGTCTCATCAAAAGCATTTAGCAATAAGAAATCATCAATGTTTGTTCCAACGCAAAATTCAAAACGTTTTGCCAACTTGGTTTCATCTACGCTTTTAGCATATCCATGTTCCGCAAACAGTTGCAGACCAGCTAACATCGAAAAGAATGGTGTTTCCGCCCCATTATCACCCCAAAGTGTTGCGAACACTTCTTTGATTCCTTCTTTTTTACAAGCATTTAATGCAGCGTTTGTAGTAAGAAATGTTTTTCCATAGTTTGGTGCAATTCCATTCCATGTCCACGCACCACCAGCGAAAACTGGATTAGAACCAAAACCTTTATGCTTTTTAATAAAAGATTGATAGAATTCCTCATCATCATGATAATAATCCCAATATACAAGCTGAACATTTTTTGGAATGGACGAAACTACATCTTCAGGAATCTCTGCTCCAAGATCATAGTAATTTCCTGTTTTTGAACCGAGACGAAAATACATATCGCTCCAAATCATCGGCTCTAGCCCTATTTCTTCCGCTAATGCAACAACTTTTTGCAGGTGGTTATTCATAATTTCAAACCGTTTTTGGTAACCATTCAAATCTAAATACCTACCAAGACCAAGCATATGCGCTTCATCCATGCCTATGTGAATACGGTTTGATTTAAATGGTTCTGATGCTGCTTTTAATAATTCATTGACAAATTCATAAGTTTCTTCACTTCCAGCTAGGAGGATATCACTTGTATCTTTTATCGAGGAAGCATAGTTCCACTTCAACGCCACTGTTAGGTGTGCAAGCGTCTGAATACAAGGGATCATTTCAATACCTAGTGTTTGTGCGTAACGATCACATTTTGCTAACTCTTCCTTACTATAGCGACCTCGCATATATCCAAAGTAGGGATACTTTTTGACTGTGAACGTATCTTCTGTATACATCATGACTAGATTTAATCCCATTAATGCCATCTTTCTAAGAAGTGTTTGAATCCCTTCCACTGTCATAACAGCGTTACGTGACGCATCAACCATGACACCATTTGAAGTGAATTGTGGTTTTTCAGTCAATTTAAATTCCTTTTTGGACCGAAATTCTTGAAGCCATAATCCTAAAGCACGAAAAAAGTGAATTGGCTGTTTAAAATGAATGAGACCTTTTTTGCCATCACACTCTACAATAATTTCATCCATATTATGTTGATATACTTGAATAGGAAAACCATTATCACTTATATGAACACCTAATTCCTTAGAAAGCAATTCTATCCCTGGTAATACATTATGTATATCGCCACTAAAATGTAGTTGCAACCTCTGCACCTCCCAAATCGTTATACTTAATATGAATACATTTATGAAAACCCATCATTTTGATAGACCAAATCTAATCGTTCCTTGTACGGACAAGGTGTTAGTTTGTGCTCATTTTTTCCTAACCAATCTAACCATTTTTGTTTATCTTTTAACAAATTGACTCCACTAATTTTTGTTAACTCGGTGTAAGCTTGTTTACTAAGTAACGATCTAACATCATCGAGATAATTGATTAAGGTCTCAAAGCCTTGTTTACTGCCGCACCTTGCTAACGAACGACCTATTGAAAGTTCAAGCATCGCACGACGTTCTAAGAAGTAATCCGCTTGATAGTGTGACATAGTTTGTTGCCCACTTAAGTATTGATTTTCGTGTAGCTCCTTTAGAACTGGAATTGCATTTTTTGATCCGAGGCGTTCTGCACCAGTACAAATAGAATGTACATAATAAAAGAGGCCCCACCATGGATCTTTGAAATCTTCTTCCGTTGGATTAAATAATTCTACAACTCGTTCCCATACCTTTATTGCTCTTTCATCACTTGTCATCGCAAGTGAATAGAGTAAATAACAAACATCAGGCATTGCACCATGGTCTGGCGGCATTGTTACATAAAGGATCTCCGCTGTACGTTTTGGCAACTCTTCCTCTTGCAACATTGATTCTATTTCGTTTATTAATGTAGAGACACCTACATTTGAACCATACATCGCAAGTGCCTGGGCAATTCGGACTCTTTTAATACCGACTGCTTCTTCATGGGCTTTTTCTAAAAAAGGAACAATCCGCTCCCCAACAGCACAAATTTCTACAAAAGGGATTTTTTGTTTATATATTTCATTCATTCGCATGTTGGAATATTCATATAAAGGAGCATCCACCTCAATATCATTAACCAAATTAACCAACTCTTGTTCTGAATAATACCTATCCACAGAATTACGCTTTATAACATCACTCGGCATTAACCCTTCTTGCACGATTCTAGATTGTAACCTTGGTAAGTCTATCTCTCTTGGCATCTCTTGGTCTCTTATTGCTTGCACTGCAGCAAGTCCAACTATCCCACCTAAATTTTCTAAATCTGATTGCATCCTAATTGCTGGTAGCGCATCATGAGTGGCAGATAAGGCTTTTCCAGCAAGGATTATACCATCTAATTTTTTGGGGATGAGCATTCGATATGGAATTTCAATCTCAAGATTTGGAGGAATTAGTCCTGTATTCATCCAATCAGCAGCGCTTACACCTTTCATATCATGATTACTAAAATGGACATTAATCACATCAGGCCAGCTTCTTTGAAGCAATTGGTCTGTCATTGTCATAACAACTTCACCAAGTATATGTCGACTTTCCCGTGGCGCAACATAGATTCCATGGTCATGACACCCATTACCACGATCTCTTCTTCTTCCAGCAAGAATAGCACGTGTATAGTCCTTGATATCAGACACATTAACCATACTTGTAAAATTATTTTGAGTTTTTCCCGGCTGGTTAAACTGCGCAAGAGAGTACCACATGACAACATGGTCTCTTGAAGAACCATATTCAAATTCCGCTCCAGCAAATGCTGCTACGTCTCCATCTCCAGTTGCATCAATAACACAGTCTGCTAGGATTGAACAAGGTCCCCACCTTGTTGCAACAACTGTCCCGCAAACCTTAGTTTCCTTCGTAATAGCTCCAAAAGCGATTACATTGAAAAGTGTTCTTACTCCTTTAGCTGTTGCCTCCTGCAATAAGGCATACTTCTTTGCTTCAATATTCCACTTATGTCCTTTATAATTTATCCGTATCTGAACAGCATTTACCAAATCAGTAATCCTTTTTGCATATCCATGGCGTTTACCGAACCAATAGCTATCAACTCCACCAAATGTACCTGTTCCACCAAAGCCAGGGTTCAAATCTGTTACAAGTGTGTCGACACCTTCCTCGGCAGATATAACTGAAGCAATTCCTCCACTTGAACCGGCTCCCGCTACAAGGATAGATGCTTGACTATGCAGGTTAATTTTAGCTTTTGGAACCTTGATGTAATCGGAGGGCTTTTCAATAAAATTCGTTGGGATTTTTACTTCATAAGCTGATTCAACCTCTTCTTCGGCAACATCTAGGATTGGTAATGGGTACTTGCAATCTTTTTTGTTCTTATGGTCTTCTATTAAATCAATAAATTCCTCTGCTAGCATTGCAGCTATGGCAGGGTCATGCCAGGCTATGTTTTCGTTGATAAAAAGATCTTTATAAAAACACCAAATCGATGGTACAGAAACTGCTAAACTACTTAAGTCCAATTTTGTTTGAGGCATTTCATCTGAATTTTCTAGATATGGACCATGTAATTCATTCGAACTACTACAAAGCAAACCTCTTCGGAATTCAGGAACTGTTTGAATTAAATATTCGGCCACATCCATTGCATGCATTTGACCATATACTTCCCTTGAATGTGCAGCCTCAAGACTATTCTCGGATTCTAATTTTAGAGAATACTCAACATATATATGATTATCGCCATGATAACCTCGGTAGATAGCCACCTGGTTTCGATATACATTTAAATGCTCTGGTACCTCAATAATGCCTTCAGGAAAATTCTTTATATTGTCAAATTCCAATACCTTTTTATATAATGCTTGACTGTTCTCACCAAATGATAATACTCGATCATTTGTAAAAAATGACATAATTGCCGTTTCTGTTGTATCTATTATCTTTTTACACCGAATTAATTGTCGTCCTGATTTATTAGCAATTATTATCCCTTCAAGTTCATGCTGATCATTCTGAACGAAACCAACAGGTAGAGATGCATAAAGCAATTGGACCTCTGATTCTAGTACTCTATCTTCTAAATGTCGTTTTACTTTATCCATATGGAAACAAACATATTTTGAAGCTTTTGTTTCGGTAGTCTTTCCAGTATGTTTAATGGAACTAGTAATGAGATCAGCAACCTTGCTATTATTTTCAACTACTTTAAGCCAAGGACGAAGTGTTGCCGTCATTTCTCTCCCCAGATAAGTACGTGATTCCACAATCATCACTTTTTGCCCAATGCTAGCCAATCTCAATGCGCTAGATACCCCCGCAAACGATCCTCCAACTACAACAACGTCAACTTCTGCTAGGACTTGAATCGGTTGAGAAGGAAGATATTGAACAGTCATTTTTGTAAACACTCCTTTTTCTAGCCAACCTTTACACATGAATCTCTTACAATAAGTTTTGGCTTTAGTAGTATTCTGTTCATTACTGAATCGTTTTCATTTTCAATATTTTGAAATAAATATTCAGCAGCCTTTCGACCAATTTCTTCAAACGGCTGTCTGACTGTCGTTAAAGATGGACTTACCCAACTTGAAATGGCAATGTCATCATAGCCAGTTATTGAAAAGTCGTGTGGGATTTGATAACCAAGATCATGACAGGCCCTGAGTGCACCAATTGCCGCTTCATCATTTGAAGCAACTACAGCTGTGAAATCCATTTTTTGTAATAATTCATTCATTGCATTATAGCCGCTTTCATTAGACCAATTAGAGCATACAATACTTGTTTTTATTCCCAAACCACTTGCCACCTTTTGAAAACCTGCTAATCGAAATTTTGATGCTGAATAATTCTCTGGTCCAGAAATATAAGCAATCTTTTCATGCCCTAAACGGTTTAAATAGTGAACTATATCAGTTATGCCTGATACATCATCTACGTCAACTGAAGCTATTCCGTCAATTGTTCCAGCATGTCCCACCAAAACAATTGGATAATTTGCATTTGCAATTTTGTTTAAGGTTTCATTACTCCTAAGTTTAAAGCTAACAAGGATAAGGCCATCTACCTGCCCTTCGTAGAGAAGCTCTAACGATGAGGACTCATAAAAGTAATTAGTTGTTAAACTATAGAATACACAATGGAACCCTTTTTCCTTTGCTACTTTTTCAATACCACTAATGATTGGAGAATAGAAATAGTTTGCAATATCGTCTACAACAACTCCTATTGTTTTTGTTTTACTCATAACTAGACGTCTAGCATTTACATTCGGATAAAAGTTGAGTTCTTTTATCGCCTTAATTAAAGCCTCTTCTGTTTCCTTTTTTACTTTCTGTCCGTTTAAAAATCTGGAAACAGTACTTTTTGAAGTATTCGCTAATTTTGCTACATCTCTAATAGTAGGATTCAATAGCTTACCTCCTTTCTTCGCAAGAAGTTTGGGAGCGGTCCCAAATATATTTATATTAAGTTTTAAATAATTAAATCCTGTCTATTTTATATGTTTAATAATTAAGATTTCAATTTTGGGAACGGTCCCAAAAAAACATTAATTTAAGAATACTCTTTTGTTAAGTAGATGTCAATTTCTTTAGTAAATAAATATACATTCATATTCGACAATTATATCATCAACAGAATTCAAACAAATGTTATACTAATAGTATATAAAAATATACTAACGGTGATTATAGTGTTTAATATTTTATTCTTATTTTTTTCAGTGTCATTACTTTTATTATTTATAAAAAAATCTACATTAAAACCTCCACAATGGCAATTGTGATGGCACTTGGTATTATAACTCAAGGTGTATTACTAAACTTTTTCGGATTCAGATTTTTTAATGGGATACTTGGTGAAGTTCTTTGTATCATTAACTTAGGGTTGTGGTCTTCATTTATTGTTTCGTTTTTCCTAACACTTATTGATAAGAAATTTATTGAAATTCATTTCTCAAATCCTCTAAATCGGTTTGGTATAGGGACATGGGTAGCGAGTACTTCGATATGTGGAATACTAATTTACAAACAATTTAATGGCAATATACTTGCACAAGTGATCTCTTATTTTAACCTTCTGCTGTGGTTTTTATATATAATTATTTCTATTTATACATATTTAGAGATACATACTAAAAAACATTTAAAGAAAGTTAATGGCATTTTACTATTAACGACTGTAAGTACACAATCAATAGTACTACTATTAAATACCGTTCATTCAGAAGTACCTGATTTTCTAAATAACATTTTAGTAATTTCTGGTTTATGTTTTTATTTGATTAGTTTTATTTTCATTTTGAAACGATATAAATCTATAGACTCATGGTCCATTGAAATTGATTGGAATAACACGAACTGTATCCTTCATGGTGCCCTGTCAATTACTGGTCTAGCTTCCTTCATGTCACATGCTTTATCTGTGCCAACAATGAGATTCATTTGGATTTGTGCAGCTATTATGTTTATTACTATTGAACTGATTGAAATTTATAGACTAGTTAAGAGAGTTCAATATTTTGGTCTTAGGCGGGGGGTATTGATTTATGATGTTTCACAATGGAGCAGAATCTTTACTTTCGCAATGTTTTATACATTTACATACTTAATGAATTTTAAATCCCCCTACGTTAAGGCGATTCAGGATGTGATTATTCAAACTGGAGTATGGACTATTTTATTCCTTGTATTAATTGAGACCTTTTTATGCATATCGTATATAAGAAATACATTTAAAAAGGAACCTCACAATACGGTAGAAACAAATCTTTATATTTAATTTTTTTGATAAAATTGACCGTCAGACAATATGTCTGACGGTTTACTCACCTTAGAAAGCTAAATTTAGACTCTTCACAATAATAAGAATCCAATAAACGTACCGACACCCCCATAAAAGAGAGCAAATGGCATATTACGGACAGTGATTCGATAGGGGTTTTCATTTGTAGTAATTGATGTCATCGTTACTGTTAGTCCATATGCACCTATTGTGGCTGTTGCTAATGCGCTAGTTATTAACACCATGCCAATGCTTAATGGATTGACAATTGTATATAACGGTTTCAAAACTTCAATTAATATCCCAATTGTTGCAATCGGATGGACTCCTATTAAGGCCATTAGTATATATGTAAATTGTATTAATAGTAAAATAGCGATCGGCAGCTCGGATGCCGATAAAAATGGTTGTTGAATGATCTGGAGAAATGGTGTTACATTCAAGCTGTTTGAAAAGATAGCCAGAGAAAGGAAAAGGACCACATAATTCTGCATATTATTTGTTCTCGTCTTCCATGTTTTTACTCCTACTGCTAGATAACTTCTCCACCGCTTTGTTAATAATGCCCATCCACTGGCAAAAGGAAGGATTACTAATGTAACCGACAGGATGAAGTTTAGATGAAAATAACTTCCAATAGTAACTACAATTATTAGAAATATAGTTAACGCTACTAGCAATTGTAAAATTTTTATGGCAATCTTTTTTGAATGTACTCCTTTACTAGACTGGTCAGTCTCTTGCTGAATGTTAGTCTTTGCAAACCTTTTTTTTCCACAGAGCCAATCGAATAATAATACAACCACTGAACATAGAATAAGCCACGGTAAATACATAAGATAACTTATACCAGTGGCATCTACTGTAATTGCAACAATTACTTCAACTGGACTCCATGTAACCGCGCAGGCGAATGCCCGCAAGGTAGTTCGGCTAATAAAAGAATCTCTCACCTTTTTCTTTAGCTTCGAGATATTTTCTATTAGCACTTCTTGTGTAATAGATAAACCTGATAAACTAATAAAAGTAACTAATATATATGTAGTAAAAGAAGATTTAATATATAAATTCCCTAGATTAGAAGTCTTAGCCTTCATTAAGTCATTCATCCGACGGTCATATCTTCCTGCTTTTACTACACTGTTCATCCACGGCAATACAGCTAGAAATGCTAGGAGTGGCATAGTTGAAGTAGTATATAATGGTAAAGAATAAAAAGGTAAACCAGAATAAATAAACAAAAAAATACCTACTGTAATGAATATAATTCCTAAAATGCGGAATAATTTGCTTGCACCCCAAAATGAAATCAAAAGCATCGGAAGGGCAAGTACCCCAACAAGATAATTAATAGTTGTATTCATAAGAAATGTATTTACAACATAGAGCAATAAGACTAGTGAATAGATAATATATAAGTTGCCATGGATTACCTTACTCAACCGAATACTCCTTCCTAATACAATTAAAATAACTAAATTTTCCGTAAACTTACTCTTATTGACTTTACTATTAATCTCTAATTCTTTCAAGGAAAATAATAAAGTGTACAAAAGGATTGAACCTTTTCATACACTTAGTTGTAGTAATAATTATAAAAAATGCCCCTTTCTTATTTATTTATTCTGTGCATACCCTTCCGCGATCCTGTTTCTGTAACCTACTCACTAGTGTGGTTTTCACAACTATAGCGAAGAAGATTAAATTAATTGCTACAAATATCACCTTTGTATTATCTTTTTCTACTTTACATTAACTATTCCTATTTCCCATTCATTACCCAGGTAATCTACTAGTATTAACTGATTTAGTTAATGTAACCACTTTCATAAATAAACGAGCGTTTGATGTAAATATATTTGTATTCATAATGCTGTTCAGGAATACTTTTATAACCACTTTTGAAAGAATGATAACACCTCTTGCCGCATATCTTCTGTTTCCTCGTGCCCACAATTAAAACGGAGAAGTTTCCACGCTTGAGGCACCCCATCTTTTAAATATACTTCACTTAATTCCTTATCAATTTTGTCCAATCCTTTAATTGGCGTTAATTTGTCGTAATTCCCAGCGAGCCCTAGGTGTGGTCTTGGAGAAATAAGTGCATTAATTTCGGAAGTAGTGAAACTATTAAGTAGATTAGGAACGTAATAGTAAATTCCATGGCCATCCAAACCTCTACTTTCAATTAATTCATGAAAATCTGTTAAGCAACACAGATCAACACATACCTTGATTCTCGTATCCAATGCTGCGATCCACCATGCCATTGTGCTACCCATGGACATTCCTACAGTCCCGATACGTTGACTATCAACATCTTCTCTAGATACTAAGTAGTCAATTGCTCGTAAACTGTCATATACCATCATTCCCCACATTACTCTACCTGACCACAGCATTTCTTTGAATAATTCACTCTCGGTTTTGTTATGCCTTTCACCGAAACACCAAGAATCAATAGCAAGTGCTGAATACCCTTGTTTCGCTAAACTTTCAGCATATGGTGGATTTTGAAGGTACACATTTCCCTTTATTAGTTCTTCTTTACCTAACAGATAATTTCCACCATGTGAGTGATTAAAAAGTATTGTTGGATTTTTTGTTTCGTTTGTTTTAGGCTTTGTAAAGTAGGCAGGGACAGACTCAAAACCATTTATATCAAGAATAATCTTTTCCAAGAAGTAGTGTTCGTGTTCATCGGCTGAAACTATCTCAGCCGAAATTTGTCTTGTTTTTGGCGGTAATAAACCTAGTAACTGATAAAGCTCTTGACGCCTTGTTTCATTTACTGACAAAGCTGAATTCCCCCTTTGAAGGTTTGTTTTATCAAGCTACCTTTACTTTTCTACAAATGCTCTCACTTGTCCTCTTCTATTTCTTCAAGTACAGAAAATAAAAATTGATAAATTAGATTATAAACCTCTCCTATTGATAATTCTTCTGAAAAATTCGCAAGTCCGTTTAAATCAATATTTACATTCCATAAACCATCTTCACTGGAAAACAATAAATCAAAAGACGACTCTTCCCCTTCTAATTGTTTCGAAAGTTTTTCTTTTATAATAGGTTCAAACTTCTTCTGTAATTTTAGCCCTAACATCACATCATATGTATTAAATACATCATCAACCTCAATTGAGACAGCATCCACCCCTAACAGTTCATACCACTCAGATTCTAAATATATAAATTCACTTCTATTACTTTTAAGATATGTAATTGGTTGTTGTAAAAAAGTGTGTCCCACTTGTTCAAGAACTTTTTCTGATTCCTTATCACACCTTTCAATATATGCATCCGCAAAACGGTCATTTTCCTCCAATTCAGTGATTCTTACATCAGCATTTACTAACTCATGTCGGACTAAATACTCCTTCTCTTCCTTAAACAGTGAAATAATATTTTTTTCATCCTTCATTTTATTAAAAAGATATTGCTTCATTTGATTTTTTAGCACAACTCATTCCTCCCAAATTACTTTTTAACTACAGTATATCCCACACTTTGATTACAAAGTCATAACAGGTCTTACCTTTTGACTTTGTGATCAAAGATTCTTTATAAATTGATAGTGATACAGATAGGACAATGATCACTTCCTACTATGTTTGCGTGAATCTCTGAATCTTCTAGCATATTTGCTAATCTCATAGATAAGATGAAATAATCAATACGCCATCCAATATTACGTTCACGCACTTTATTCATGTAACTCCACCATGTATACGCTCCTTCCTTTTCAGGGTATAAATATCGGAAAGAGTCTATAAATCCCTTTTCTAGCAATAATGACATCTTTTCTCGTTCTTCTTCTGTAAAGCCTGAGTTACCTTTATTCGATTTCGGATTTCTTAAGTCTATTTCATTATGTGCAACATTAAGGTCACCACATAAAATTACAGGTTTCCTCTTATCTAAATCTAGTAAATAATTGCGAACATCGTCTTCCCAGTCCAAACGAAAGTTTATTCTGGCTAAATCACGCTGTGAATTTGGTGTATATATATTTACCAAATAGAACTGTTCAAATTCAAGAGTGATGACCCTTCCTTCTGGCTCAGTAAGTTTCTCGCCAAGTCCATAAGAAACTGAAAGTGGTTTTATTTTTGTGAAAATTGCAGTTCCTGAATACCCCTTTTTTTCGGCGTAGTTCCAATACTGAAAATAATGACTTAAATCAAGGTCAATCTGACCTTCTTGAAGCTTCGTTTCCTGTACACAAAATATATCAGCATCGACATCATCAAAATAATCTAAAAATCCTTTACGTATACATGCTCTTAGTCCATTGACATTCCATGAAATTAATTTCATATATATTCTATTACTCCTTATTGCTTATATTAAAAGTTCTTTTTAATACTATACAATAAACAATAAGGATTATCACTTTATACAACTTAGGCAAATATAAAAAATTGACAATAAAAAAGAGGGTATATCTACCCCCAAGCATTACAAATTCTTATTCTAGTTCTTCAAAAATGCGATCAAAAGCGCTTGATACTTTTTCAAACTCTTCATCCGATTCAATTGCTGAAAAATCTCCATCTTCATCTACTTTTAAAAAGAAAATATCCATTTCATCTTCGGCATCTACCTTAATATCTTCAGCAAAAGCTACTGCCACATAACTAGTACCCTCAATATCAAGGCTTCCAATGACTTCTACTTCTTGGTCTTCCCCATTTTCATCACTAATGGTAAAGATTTCCCCAACTTCAATCTTATCCATTTCAATATCTCCTTTCGAATACATACAGAGAATCTTACTTGGTTTCTTCCTACATATCTTTTCATAACTTGTTAAAAATCATACTAAAAGGTATGAATTAAGTGTTTCAACAAGGATCCACTTCTTATATAAATTTATCTAATAAATTGAAAACTGCTAATAATTTCCTTAATGTTAACTTGATCTACGTATATAATAAAATAATTGTAGATAGTATCATTAATTGTAATTGGAGTTGGATATGAAATAATAAAAGCTGCTTGATTGTTCATCTCTTTTGGTTGGTCTTTAGAAGGAAGTATTAAGCACGCTTCTTCGTTTTGTACTTCTAATTGATGAATTTGAGGTTTCGAACCATATGGCATAAGTGGATGAGAGGCTTCGTTATGACAAACTTGATCAATTGAAGTCTCAGCATAAATTGCCCCAATCTGGAAAAAGCCATCTATTCCTTCGTATCTCTCAGGTGTTACTTGTCTCCAGCTTGCAGGATAGGAAAAGGTGACATTATAGATTGGATTACTATACATCTTTCTCCTTAACTGAATAGAAGTAGGTGACCATTGCAGTGAAGTAATATTAATACTGTCCACCACTCTTATTGGAACAGGATGATTTATGTCAACAATCCAGATTTCTTTTGCATACTGTGATTCAATGCAACCAGATAAATAGGCTACTTTTCCGCCATTTGGTGACCAAGATACAGGTGTTGCAAAACAAGTAGACACCGCACGTGTTATGTCATTATCTCCTCTTCTACCAACAGTCCTGATAAGCGAGTAATAACCCCGCTGATCTAATGCCGTTGCACTGTATGATAAATTCATTGAGTCATTCGACCAGGTAGGGTAATAGTTTTTTGCTTGAGGCCCCCCTTGTATTTCATAAACAATACCTGTAGCAATTTCCAAAGTGTGAATAATCGAGATACTAACCCCTGGACTTGTAAATGATACAAATGTTCCATCAGGCGATATTCGTACATTATGGATTGGACCACCCATATGTTCATAAATTTTCCTTTTTTCTGTTCCATTTGATCGCAGGATAAAGAACTGTCCATTTCCTGCTTCATTTGATGCTTGTAACAATAATTCAGATCCGTTAGGAAACCACTGAATATCTGTAACACCTTGATGGCTTATTCGGGTAACTTGGTGGCTAATCACATCATAGATAACAATTTGATTTTGATTAACATAAGCAATTTCCCTACTATTTGGTGACCAATCTAAACTCGTTGATTCTTCTACTTGGTCTAGCTGTGAAAAGTTCTGCGTGTAAATATCAATCACTGTAAGTATTCGATTCTTTCCAATAAACGCAATTTTACTGCTATCAGGCGACCACAAAGGTTCTGAAAAAGAATCAGCGAGACCTTGAGTTAACTGAATATTTTCTCCTGTCCTCGATTCATATAGCCAAATATCAAACATTCCTCCGCGGTCTGAAGTATATGCAATTATTCCTTGATTGCCGATTGGTGCATAAGGAATAATAAGCCTCATCCCTGGATAAATCATGTAAGATTCAAGCTGATTTACTTCACGAATTAATTCATAATTTGGTGTATTCCCTGTTATAACATTAAATCGACGAGCAATTTGAAATAGCGAATCACCACCTTGAACAATATAATAGGGTACACCTTGTGGAATTTTTAACAGTTGGCCAGGGTAAATAACATAAGGGTATGATAGATTATTTGCAGCGATGATTATATTAGCTGGAATCCTGTATCGTTCAGATATTCTGTAAACAGTATCACCTGGTTCCACATAAACGACATTTACACCAGGTGGAATCGACAGTTGTTGTCCAATATGAATCGTATTCGGATGCTGCAAATTGTTAGCAGCAATTAGAGATTCCACCGGCAGACTCCATCTGTTGGCAATTTGATAGAGTGTATCCCCTGGTCTAACAGTGTAAAATAATTGCATTGCCTACACTCCCATAAGCTATAATGATTACCACATATGGTATTCAATGCCTTACAGGAACGTTCATAAATAGTAAAAACCGACAGTCTTAAAAAATCCCCTGATTTTCTCATCAGAGGATTAAATATTGAAAAATGAAATTACACTAGTCCCTTTTCTTTTAAATTTAAATAGCTTACAGTTACAGTTTCAATAGGAGATAAATTCCGAAGCTGGTCTTGTTCGACTACCATCCACTTCACACCCATTTCCTCTGCAGTGCGAATAGAGTCAGCAATATTGACTACACCAGTACCAACGGCTGTCCACTTTCCAATTTCATCAATTCCATAAACATCTTTTATATGAATGGCTGGTACACGACCTGCCATTTTCTTCAATATATGTACTGGGTCGGCCCCCCCTAATGTAATCCAAGCAACATCTAACTCAAAATAAAGTGCCCCTGGATCAGTGTATTCGGCTAAAAGATCGATTGCATTTAGACCATTAAAATTTCGTTTAAATTCATGATCATGATTATGATAGCAGAGCTTTAATCCTTCAGCAGCTAATCTCTTACCTGCAGCATTATAAGTTTCGGCATCACGTAGCACTTCTTCTCTTGTAGTACAAGGTGCCCACCAAATTGAAACATGTGGAGCCTTTAATGCTTTAGCATTTGCAATTACTGCTTCAAGTTCATTTTCCAATTGTTCTCGCGACGCACTATAGGTAATTACTTCTAGACCTAAATTATTAAAACGGGTAAGGTTTGCTTCCACATCACCTTCAAGTAATGCTTCTGTTCCCCCTTCAATTCCTTGGTAACCAATCGCAGCAACCTTTTCCATTGTTCCCCAAAAGTCGTTTTTCAGCTCATCTCTCAAGATACCTATTAATCCTAATTTTATATTCCCCATCGCTTTTTCCTCTCTTCTTTTACGGTTTGTATTTTAGTAGAATCTTTGAAATGCTTTAACAAACGATTCCTGCCTAAATATAGTTCAAACCAGCTGTATAAGGAAATGGAATTGGAAAGACATTTCCACTCTCTGCTTGTAAATTTTGAACTACCGGATTTGTAGAATGTAAATCGAAAACAAATGCAACAAAATCTTTTATCTCTAACTTTGTAGTACCTGTTGGTGTTTCTATTGCAATCAAATGTTGATCGACTCTACTAACTTCTATGGATAAGTTACTTTTTTCAATTAGTGGTTGAAGTTGTGCGAATAAACGTTCAGGGTTTACGATGTATACAGTACCTTGGTTTTTCTTTTCAATCTTTGTTGGTATTTCTTTTAACATATCGTTAAGGACAAGCTCCTGCCATGGAACGTGGATGTCGATTTCTTGAAGATCCATTTCTATTAAAGCATGGGATAGAATTTGCGCTATATCTTCAGGAGACCCCGCCCATTCAATAGCAATAGATTTTGAATCTTGCAGTTTATTATTAGGAATTGCAAGAACAATAAAGCTGGTAATTCTTCCATCAACCATTGAAACATATGTCTTATGGGAGAATTTATAACAGCTTGCATAAGCTTTTGCATCGAGCAATGTCTGAAGGTCAGAAATACTTTGAACATAACCGACCTCCCTCTCCTCTACAAGTTGTTGCATTTGGAATAGATCTTTTGGAACCATTTCTCTTATTTTTCCAACATTAGTATTTTCTATAGGTTTATGTATCTTATACCTGTTCATACTGCCAAAATGAAAACAATTTGCTCTAGTGTACAGTGAACGGTCTCCAGAAACGAGTAGCAATGATCCACTGGCAGAATCAATATATTCATAGATTTTCTCTAAAATCTGACTTGCAATCCCTTTTTCGCGATGATTTGGGGAGGTACAAACTGAACCAAGGGAAAAAACGTTAAGTTTAGCTTCTCCCACTCGAATAACTGATGGGACAAGACCCATAAATGATACTAATTCACCGTCCACAAATGCTCCGAAGGATTGTGTAATCATATGAGGAGAAAAAATAAATGGAAATGCTTCTCCCATTGAAACATGTTCATGATCGCGGAACGTTTGATCTGATAGTTTAATTGCAGCTAATCTATCTTCCTTTTTCAGTTGTCTAATTTCGAGCATTTTAGATATGCACACCTTTCTTTTGCCACGATGTTTAAAGATACATAACTTTTTAGGCGGAACCTTTTCCACGGAAGCGATTTCATATTTGATTACTATTATAGTAACAGAATGCACAAAAACTAACAATCTGTTAGTAGCTACGATTATTCATGGACTGTTGTTTTTTCATTACGCCATACGCTTTTTCGATAATATCTGTTAACACATCTCCTTTATACACTCTACCCACTTTTGTATTTTGTTGGTAGTATTCTACAATTTCATCTAATTGTTTTGACGTTTCTTTTTTTATTCTTACATTAAGTTGTATTCTAGACTCAGCACTCATTTTATTTTCTCGACTCCTTTTCTAAGCTTACCGCAATCCTAGGATGGCCTTTTAAATATAGAAGAACTCAAATGTTGTACGTTAGTATCCATTTTATATCAACTATTATTATTTTCCTATAAATACATAGGACAAGTTAGAAAATAATATGATAAAGGAAGAAATCTTTATAGGAGGATGGGGATATAGATGAGTATTTTTAACAAAATCGCGTTATTTTTTGTCATAGTTTATTCCGTCATTATTATTTTAAACACATATTTAGGGGAAATTGAACGAATTCAGTCCAATGTTGTATACCTATTGATGAACGGTTTTGCATATATTGTGTCGGCAATGGAAGTTGAAAAAGAAAGAAAATTACTAAATGAATTGGAAGGAGATGTTTTACATTAAACCTACTTTGTAGGACAGTTTAAAGAAGTAAATAGGGTGCATATCTTAGTGTTGTCGCACCCTATTTTTTTTCTATCTTACGTTATTATTCCAAAAACCTTACTACCAGTTCCCTCTTTTCATTATACTCCTTTCTTCCAAGATTACATAACTCCTCTACTCTTGTTACATCATCAAATGGGATTTCTTTACCAAGTTCTTTATTTAAGCGAAGAAAATTATCTTCCAGAAGAAGCTCACATTGGTAGGATACTGATTCTGAAGACAATTGGAGAGCCAAATCTAGAAGCTTAGGTGTAACTTTCATTGTTGGAAAATGAAAGGGTAACCACTGTTTAACTCCCCATTCTTTGTTACCATTTGTTGAAAAGTCAATATTTTGCAAACCCGTTCCAATTGAAAGAATTTTGATTTCTTGCATTCCTTTTTTAAAGAAATGGAGCGCATCAGTTAAACAAACAAGTGATGGATTATTTGCCCAAAGTCCGCCATCGATTGTTAAATATTTATTCTCAATATTGTTCGGTGGAAAATATACAGGTGCGGAACAAGAGGAAAGTACAGCATCCCAGAGCTTGATTGTTAAATCAACCTTCTCTGGATGACCGTAGTTTGACCTATGAACATATGGTCTTCCCTTCGTCACATTTACAGCAGGAATCAAAAGTGGCTTTTCAATATCAGCTAGTGATAAATTTCCAAATGCTTTTTGAAAAAAACGACGTAAATATCTGTCACTATAAACACTTTTAAAAAACCCAATCTTTGACTGTCGAACAAATATTTTTTCTCCAAACAGGCAATAATTTTGTAATACATCACTCATCTTTAATCTCAACGAAACTGCTGTAGCAATGATTGCTCCTGTACTTGTCCCGGCAATCACATCGAAATAATCACCAACTGGTCGGCCGTATTCTTTTTCTAACGCTTCTAAAATAGCAACCGCAAATACACCCCGTATCCCACCGCCATCGATGCATAATATTTTCATAGTAATCACCCGAGTTAATTTTTAAATTATCTTAAAGTTATTTTGTTCATCTCGAAATATATTTTATTACAACTCCAAATCAACATCTAAGCCTGTTTTCATCTATATGTTATTAATTATTGCGATGAACTATCTTACAACACGTCTTGTTCCAGTATCGCTTACTTTTCATAGGGGATACTTATCAATTCCGGAATTGTGACAAATTCAAGGCCTTGTTCTTTTATAGCTGGAATGATTTGATATAGCGATTGAATAGTGTTCGTACGGTTATCACCCCATTCTCCGCCATCATGCATTAAAATAATTGCACCTGGATGAATATTTGATAACACTTCATTTGCGATTTCTATAGGTGGATTTTCATGCCAATCGAGAGAATCAACAGACCAAACGATAACGGTATAATTTAGATCTCTTAATTCTTCAACCAAATTATTTGATAAAAAACCATATGGAGCTCGAAAAAGTTTTGTCCTGTATCCAATTATTTCAGAAAGTGTAGCTTCCGTTTGTTCAACATCCCTTCTCAGAGTTCCAGCGTTAACTTGCTCAACAAGATTACGATGCCAAAATGTATGATTCCCGATTATGTGCCCTTCCTTAACCAAGCGTTTGACTATGTCAGAATAGGTATTTGCCCTAGTGCCCATAAGAAAAAATGTCGCCTTAACATCGTATTGCTTTAAAACATCTAATATTTTTGGAGTGAAACGCGGATCAGGCCCGTCGTCAAATGTTAAGGCAACCTTGTTTTTAGAAGGTGGTCCTTTTAATATAACAGTATCCGGGTAGCTTTTTTGGAGGATATAATTTGATACTGGCTTTTTTACTGTTCTAGTTTGTTTCTGTCCACCTTTTGGTTTGGTAAGTTGATTTTCAGTTAGCGGTGTAGCATCTTCCCTTTCCATAGACTTTACAAGCTCCGCTTGAACAAGCACACCTTGAAAACAAAAAAATAATATAACTAATACAATATTCAATATTCCCTTATACATAGGGTTCCTCCAAAGTGGTTTGACATATACAGTTAGTTTTGATTAGAATGTAGCATTTATTCCAAATTACAATATAAAAAGCCTTACCAACGTAAGGCCTGTACAGATGTAACAAATTTTATTGAATGTTATGATTAATATTTTTTCCGTAAAAGATTTCATCCATTTCTAATTTAACCCTGTTTATAATTTCTTCAAGTTCAACAGGATCAATTTCATCTTTCTTATGATTAAAAAGATAATTGTTAATATCAAAGTCCTTTAATTTACATTTTGTATGAAAGATATTTTCTTGATAAATGTTTACGTCAATCATATCAAACAATTTCTTAACCTCATCAGGTATATAATTTTGTATTGAGTTAATATCATGGTCAATAAATAGTTTATGACCCCGTATATCTCGAGTAAAGCCTCGTACTTTATAATCAATCGTCATAATATCTGTATCAAATGAATGAATTAAATAGTTTAGTGCTTTTAACGGCGATATTTCCCCACAAGTTGAAACATCTATATCTGCTCGAAATGTACTAATTCCCTCGTATGGGTGATATTCTGGATACGTATGCACTGTAATATGACTTTTATCAAGCTGCATCACTACATTATCTGGTAGTGGGCCAGGTGATTCCTCAAATCTTTCCGTTGGTACCTCAACAACAGGACCTTCGGAAACGAGCATCGTAACACTTGCACCTTGTGGCACATAGTCCTGTTGTGCAATATCCAGGATATGTGCACCAATAATTTCTGCAACATTTTTAAGTATATTAGTTAACCTCTCAGCACTGTATACCTCATCAATATACTCAATATATGCTTCTCGTTCTTCTCTGGTTTTAGTATAACAAATATCATACATATTAAAACTTAGTGATTTCGTTAAATTATTAAATTCATGTAATTCAATTCTCTCTTCTGGAGTTAATACCATCATATTTTCCCCCTATCAAATATATTTCGTGTACCGTTCAACACCATATTTTTTTACGTAGATAACTTTAGGTTACCCATTTTCTTCAATAAAAAACAGCCTTATTATATAAGGCTGCATTTATAAGCTCCATGAAAAGCTTTTAGCAATAACGGCTGATTAGTTGAGACAACTTAGTTGATAAAGAAGGTATATCTTCACTTGTAATTGTCATTCGTAAATTCGTCTCATCCATTTCAAGTGCTTCCGCGAGTAAGCTTCCTAATCCTCTTACACGTCGATCCACTTGTATTAATATATCTACACTAGTCTTAGAATTTGGAATAAATACTAATTCTAATTCATCTAACTTGCCACGAAATGCTCCATGTGTTGGTACATACTCAAATTCTTGAACAAACGGTAACCTTCCTCTTAATCGTCTAGGTGCAGATTGACATTCGACTTCTCGTAGACGGAATCCAAGTGACTGTACTGTATTTAATACATCTTCAACAATTCTAAGCGGAACAATTTTCACATAATCCTTATCTGTTGGATCAAGTGCACTTTTAATATCCAAACCAGTTTCAATCCACACTTTGGTTCTCCCTATTGTTAACGGAGTGTCATTTGGAATTGTAATTGAAAATGGTATTTGTTTCAGCTCATTTGGATTGATAGAAAATTTTTCAGTAATCCGAAATTTACTTATAACAGCTGTTTCATTATATTTCGTATCATTAGATTCTCTGATATATGTAGTAACTAGAGATAAATAAATTTCATCAATGTCTTGCCCTACACTACCACCTTTGACCTCTACAATCCCTTGCACATCTTCGCCAGCTATCATCGTTGTATTAGCAAATTTAGTATCAACCTGCGCTGCGCCAATCCCTACACTTGCTAATACTTTATTAAAAAGTGACATATTATCCCCCCATTTACCTTTATTTAATAAATTATACCACTTAAAACTGGATAATTATAACATCTTTCTTTAACATATTTCGCATAAAAGATCGATTACTTACTTAAATACATATCTAACTTCTTTTATTAATTCTTCAAATAATGGTTCCCCTTTTAGTTGATTTGATAAACTTGAAATTATCCCACGATAATACCACTCTTGCTTATCCTTTCCTCGATTAAACTTTCCCCAAACAATCTCACCTGCTACTTCTATATCACTTATAATCGAACGAATGTTAGATAATTTATCAGCGCATACAATCATACAAATATCTCTCGGCGCAGTTTTAAGAAAATCAATCGTATGTTCTTTACGATCCTCCCATGGTAAATTTTTGTTAGGTTCAGAACTTCCTTCAACCAACCTAGCTACTTCTTCCCCAAATTCACGTACGAGGTCCTGGTTTGTTACTTCAGTATCCTCGACGGTGTCATGGAGTAAACCTGCACAAACAATTTCCTCACTACACCCAGCTTGTAATAAAAGCATCCCTACATGATATGGATGTGTTATATAAGGTATATTTGTTAACTTGCGTGTTTGCTTCAAATGTGCCATTGTCGCAAATGTAATAGCTTTTTCAATTTTTTTCATGTATTAAACACCTTACTTTCCACTTTAAAATTCTTTTATTTCATCTTACTCGTAACCTTTCTTTGTTAGGTGAATATCATAAATGCAAAGGAGGGGGAACTATGTACTATAACAATTATTATGGGTATTTACCAGGCTACCTTGAGAACGAAGAATTTGAAGATAGAAATGTACAAAGCTTGTGCAGAAAGTATATGAACTATTACGTAGCAGGTCAACTAAATGATGGTACGCCCGTCGAAGGCATTATTGTCGATATGGATGATGACAACGTAACAATGCTTGTCCCTGAAGTTGTCGAGGATAATGACATGAGATATGGATTCTACGGATACGGTGGGTATGATGGATATGGTGGAAGAAGAAGATACCGTCGTTTTCGACGTCGTCGGATTCCTTATGTACAATTTGTATTCCCATTTGTCTTCCCAGTGCCATTTTATTATTAGTCATGCTAATGTAAAAGAGGTTGATTTTAAAAAGAAACAGGCAAATTGACAAAATAAAAATTGACCTAACTTTTCATTCAACCTCTTTTTTATTATTTCATAAAATAACTCATTCGTTCTTACCTTGCTTAATAGGATCTAAGATCAGCACCCCCCGTTATAATTCCTATCTGAATTGAACTGCATCCTCTGGGGTATATAAAATGTCGAAAACGTAATAAATTGTTTATCGCCAAGATGAAGAAAAATGAAACCTTTAAATGAATATTATTATTTAATTGATAACTTCACAATTCCTTTCACTTGTCAATGGTAAAACTTTACCGTGGAATTTTTAAGAATATGAACGATCTGCTCTTTTAGAATTATTACTATTTAGTGGTTTGCAATGATTGTTACGATTTCATCTTCAATTATCTTCCCCATTGATTCTTGAATTAGGTTGTTTAATAATATTGAGAAAATTAGCTTTTCTCCTGATTTTGTCTCAATGTATCCAGATAATGAACTCACAGTTGAAATGGTTCCTGTTTTTGCAATCACTTTACCTTTTGTCACCTCAGTATTTAATCGATATCTTAATGTTCCACCATCCATTCGATCACTGTCACCTGAAACAGGTAACGAATGGAGATATGTGTCAAACCATTCTTTCCCCTGGACAGCATACAATAATTTCGTAATTTCATTGGCCGGTACAAGATTAACATGCGATATTCCTGAGCCATCTCTAATAACCAGGGTATCTGTATTCACACCAAGTCCGGTTAATTCTGATTTCATTATTTCAATCCCTTTTTCCCAGCTTCCCTCATCCATTTTTACTTTTCCGATTTCTTTAATTAGCATTTCTGCATGTGTGTTATTACTCAATTTCATAAAAGGAACCATTATTTCTGATAACGGTATAGATGAGTGTGAATGTAACACTCTAGACTTATCTGGTGTCTTACCCGGTTTTACTTTCCCCTCAACCTTAATACCATGTTTAGCTAACGATTCTTTAAAAACTGCTAATGTATAGTCAGTAGGATCTTTTACAGCTACCCATTCTCTTATAGGATTCGAGTCTATCGGCAACGAACCATCTATCATGATTGCGTCTGAATGATGATCTCTGCTAATTTTAGTCAAATGCTTTTCTTCACCTGAAACTGTCTCTACTTTGTTGACCACTTTTATATAATCAGTACTGGGTGTAATACTGATTTCAGCTTTTTTGTTAACAGCTTTATTCGGTTTAATTTCAATAATTACTGTTCCTCCATCAAATTCTTTGTTAGGAGATAGTGTTAGTGCAGATACTGCTGCACCATAATACATTTGTTCGTCGCTCCATGGCAAATCGAGCGAATAACGAACGTTATCATACCATGAATCATCACCAATAAGATCTCCATCTATTTTTTTCACACCAAGTTTCTTCATATTTTTAGCCATTTCATCTAAGTCAGATTTCAATAGCGTCGGGTCACCTTTACCCTTCAAATAAAGATTTCCGTGTAAAGTTTTCCCGTTTTGCCTTCCATCTGTTAGAAGCTCTGTTTTAAAGGTATAATCTTCTCCAAGAATTGCCAAGGCTGCTGCGCCTGTAAATAGCTTTAAATTTGAAGCAGGCCTTAAACGAACATCCCCTACATGGTCATAAATTAACTCCCCATTTTCTGCAGAGCGAATACTTACTGAAGCAATAGCACCTTGTAAATTAGCATGGTTATTAATATGTTGGTTTAACGCTTGTATAAGTTGGTTATCATCACCTGTTGCACTAACCCTTTGGTTATATTGACTACCGGATGCAAAAATAACAAATGAAACAGTAATAAACAAAACAATATAGATAGGGCTTTTCAATATTGAACCACCTTTATTTTATTATTTCTAACTTAGGACATCGATATCATTATTGCCAGTTTAGTGTAAATCATATGTAATAAATATGTAATTTTTGGTAGACACGAATAAATATATAGGATTATAATTTAAAGTTAATTTTTATCTGTAAAAAAAGACGGCTATTTTTGATAACCGTCTGCATGATAAGATGATATATTATTTGTCAATAAGTGATGATAGTCTTTCAATCTTTTTCTCATCTATTTCACCATTACCATACCTTGCTTGTCCATATACTTCTGCTAGGCTATCAATAACCTTATCATTTTGTTGGTGCTTTTCCTGATACTGAATAATATTTTCCTTTGGAGTGTTTGACTCACGAAAATTGAATCCTCGTTTAACCTGCTTGTGAATCCACTCGTTATAGACATATCGTGCTTTTTCACGACTAGATAGATCATTCCAGTTAGGTTTACGCTTAAACAGATGCGTAACCAACTCCTTCGCTTTTGACTGTGTATGCTTTTTCCACTCGTTCCAGTCAAAAACACTTTCTTTTTCATCTTGGTAGTTAAGTACTTGATTATTATCATCTCGGAAGGTAAATAGTTGGTTAAGGAAACGTGATAACCAAGACTGACTGACTTTTAACCATTTTCGTAATTTCTTATATAGATAATATAACAAGAATAGTACCGCAATAATCATCCCGATTACAAGTACAACCACCATGATTTTTTCAAGTATTACCATGAGCAACGACGGTTCTCCCTGTTCTAGTGGCTGCATTTCCTGATTGGTTTGAGGAACTGGTTCTTCTTCAATTTCTTCGTCACTTCCGAATAAAGTTATGAACCAGATAATGGCTTGGATGATTCCTCGAACCGATCTAAACAAAAACTCTTGAACTATTTGAAAATTAGAAGCAGCAAAGATAAATAATAGTGTTAAAAATATAAAAGTTTGATTTTGCCGTTTGATTCCTTTTCCTATTATCGGTTTCGACTCCTTAGATAGTGTTGCTTCCTTCAAATGCAGACTATTTGAAGTAAATAAAGTAATCACAACTAAGGTAATACCTGCCGATGTTAACACAGGGATATAATTAAAAAGATTGTCAATAAATCGGTAGAAGAAATATCCTACAAAGTAGAACGAAAACCCACCAATCCAAAGTAATTGCATCGGAAGAAGTTCTTTCCATTCACGTTCACCATATAAAACTCCTCGAAAAAATATAACAAAGCTGGTTAGAAAGATTAACGTTTTCACAATAATGCCATCAGGAAAGACCACGGAATACCCTATACTTACTATTAATGCGAGTACTACATAAACCCATCTTTTTTTATCTATTAAATATGTTCGAAGGATGACACCTAACAGAAATATAAACGGAATTGTCCAAATCCATACCAATACATCAGGAATTAGATAAACTCCAATCAGTAAAATTATCGGAAATAAAATTAAGTATTCAATCATTCCCTGAAGCCACTTTACTACTATTCGTTTTAATTTATCTTTATGAGACATTTCTTTCACCTGCCTCATCGTTAACATCATTATTTACCATTTCTTTCTGAAGCCAAACTATCTCTACAGAATTACCATTTTCTTCAAGTATCCTAATATTCTCCTCCATTTTCTCGGTCAAGATCGTAGTTATTAGGAGGATATCTGTATTTTGCATTTGCCGATTAATATCCTCTAATAAGAAATGATTAAAACTCATGCTTCTATCCAAACGAAGCTTTGCCATCGTATCTAGAATATAAGTTAACTGATGTGTACCGTTACTTGGTTGTATTCTAATTGGTTGTTTTATAGGGTCAGTAGAATTTTGAAATGGTTCAACAAGATAAGCATTACAACCGAACCCCGTACTAATTCCCTGTGAAAGAGTATATTGAGCAAGTGAAGCAGCATATGAAATTCCTTGCTCAAATAATTCTAAGTCTTTTACGGGCAACCATATATCTTCAGTTTCATCAAAATTTAAATAAATTAATAAATGATGGTCTGCTGTATAATCTCTCTTACTCACCTGGAGACTATTAGTTCGAGCCGTTGCTTTCCAATTTATCGTATTCATGGGATCACCATATGAATAATCACGAACGCCAGCAATAACAAACGGATCTTCAATTATCCACCTCTTTACAGTGATATCACCAAGCCAACTATGTGAAGGTAGTGGGATTTCATCAAGTGGTGCAAGCTTTGGATACACGGTTAACTCCGCTTTTGCTTGTTTACTTTCAAACGAGCTTCCAAATCCAAAAGCATCTCCTGTTGTCATTGATACCGTCTTAAATTGAAAATATCCTCTCTGAGTACAGGTAAGCTTTTGACGTCTTTTTACCTTTTGGTACGGCATTAAACTAAACAATGTCCGATGAAACTCCTCACTGTCAATTTCATTATCTTGATTACTTATTTTTCTAAACTTTAAGCTAGCATGGATCTTGGATTCTAATCGAAGCCAGGGGATAGGTAACAATTTTTTATTAGAGATTTCATCAACCATTTCAATCTCTTCACCTTCAAATACGATAGATTTACTAAACGTCCTTTTATACAGAATACGAGATAAGCCCCATTTGCTATAGATATAACTTTGGCCAAAAATGATAGCCACTGTAATTATGATAAACCACGGGATACTCATCTACTAATTCCTTTCAACAGCTCGGCTTCAGTAGGGACTGGGATTTCCTCAATTATTCTATCTAGAATAGCATCGGCCTGATTACTTTTCATTCTTACAGAACGGTTTAATACAAGACGGTGAGCTAATACTGGTTTGCTCATTGCTTTAACATCATCAGGGAGGACATATGACCTTCCATTTAACAAAGCATATACTTGTACTGCCTTTAGTAGGGCTTGACTGCCACGAGGGCTTACACCTAATTCAATACTTGGATGGGATCTCGTTTTTTCAATGATTTCCATCATATAAGAAAGGATGTCATCATCCACAAAAACGTTTACATAAAGCCGCTGCGCTTCAATAATTTCTTCTCGGCTAATCACGGATTGAATTTCTTCAATAGGATTATGTTCTTTAAACCTTTTTAAGATTGCAATTCCTTCTGCTTTAGTTGGATATCCAAGGTTTACTTTTATTAAAAATCTATCTAGTTGTGCTTCAGGTAATGGAAACGTACCTTGGCTCTCTACAGGGTTTTGTGTTGCAATAACCATAAATGGTCGATCAAGTTTCCTTGTTTCACCGTCAATCGTTGCTTGTCTTTCTTCCATGCTTTCTAAAAGACTAGACTGCGTTCGTGGTGTTGCTCTGTTAATTTCATCAGCTAACACTATATTTGCGAAAATTGGACCTGGCCTAAATTCAAATTCCCCTTTTTTTTGACTGTAAAAATTAATTCCAGTAATATCAGTTGGTAATAAATCTGGGGTGAATTGTATCCGTTTAAAAGTACACGACAATGATTTTGCCATCGATTTTGCCAACATTGTCTTGCCCGTTCCAGGAACATCCTCTAGTAAAACATGTCCCGAAGAAATTAAAGCAACCAATAAATGGTCAATGACCTCATCTTTACCAACGATGACTTTTTGAATATTCTGTCTAACTTTATCTGTTAATTCCTTTATTGAAGATAACTCCATTTTGTATCCCCTTATCTCTTTTAATTTTGTTATTTAACCTTTAAATCGATAACTCGGCGCACCGGTGACATCAGTCTTTATTTTAAAAACTCCTCCTGCCATTGGTTGCTTCATAATCTGTTCCTCACCTAATCCAATGCGCGCAGTTGTTATATACAGTTCGTCCAAATTTTCTCCACCAAATGTACATGATGTCACATGACTAGCTGGGACATTAACTTCAAATAGCAATTCCCCATTTTCTGGATTCCATCTACCAACTTTTGCCCCACCCCAGTGGGAAATCCATAGCATGCCTTCATTATCAATCGTCATTCCATCTGGTCCACCATGTTCTTTTGCAATATCAATGGCAACGGTTTGATTACTTAATCCACCTGTCTGGGAATCATAGTCAAACACATAGACCTTATTAACTCCAGTATCGTTATAATACATTTTTCCCTTTCGCTCATTCCAGGCAATCCCATTGGATATGGTTACGTTCGATAATAACGTTGTGATTGTTAAATCATTATGTAAACAATATAGACTTCCCTTCCCTTCACTTCCGTTAAATGCCATTGTTCCAGCATAAAAACGACCATATGTATCACATTTTCCATCATTAAAGCGATTTGTCGAAACACCTTCTTCAGGATCTGCTATGAATGTAATCTGTTTTGTATCCAAATCAAAAAAATAAAGTCCCTTTTCCATTGCCAGTACAAGCCCACCAGACTCCCTAAGGACACAAGCCCCCAAATGCTGACCAACATCAAAACTTTGATCTACATTCTTTTTGGTGTCATATACATGTAATTTTTTCCCTTCAATATCAACCCAATACAGTGAATTTGTACGTTCATCCCAGCAAGGACCTTCCCCCAATGTAGCTTTTGCATCAATGACTAACTTTGCCTCATTCTCCATTTCTCTGCCTCCATCATACTTTTAATGTTATCAACGGTTATCGTATCTGTACCATAGCATTCTTGTTTGATAAGACATATTACTATATAAATACGACAAATATATACAAACACCTTTTTATTGCTTAAAAAGGAATATTAAAAAGAGCTCTATAGGTCAGAGGCCACTGAAAAAGTCCCTCTAATATTTCAAAAGCACCCTTTCCTTCAAAGTTTTTGAAGGAAAGGGTGTTTTTTTGTCGAGTAATTTAATCATCAATATGAAGTGGGTGTTAATGATGATTCCAAACCAACAGTCTATTAGTTTTAGTCCTTACATGGCACTTTACGATATTATCGTGCCGAAAGATAATATGCTTCGAAAAGTTAATGAACTCATTGATTTTTCCTTTGTATATGAGGAACTCAAAGACAATTATTGTCA
>Ga0182742_1000439_pt1 | contig 66521 bp, 63 predicted proteins | sample eDN5th37CBELigMG_FD_128880 | JGI IMG/M metagenome (GOLD analysis project Ga0182742, IMG submission 128880) | Enriched Miracle-Growth compost microbial communities from Emeryville, California, USA - eDNA 5th pass 37_C BE-Lig MG (version 2)... ...
CTCGGCGCCGCCTGCGACCCCACCGGCCAGGCGAACGAGTGCGCACCGGGTCTGCAGTGCGACCTGCTCACCGGTAGCTGCGTCGCAACGGTGTGCGGCAACGGCGTCGTCCAGCCCGGCGAGGAGTGCGACGAGGGTGCGGCCAACGGCACGGGGACCTGCAGCATCGACTGCAAGCGCCTCGGCGACACCTGCGCCGCGCCCTTCGATCTCCGGGCGCTGGACACCGATCCCTCGCCCACGACCCTCCTGGTCACCGGGAACACGGCGAACTTCAACAACGACCACGTGCCGTCGTGCTTCGGCGGTTACTCCACGACCACCAACCAGCGCGACGTCGTCTACGCCATCCACGGCAACGGCGTCACCGACGAGGTCTGGACGCTCAGCCTCGAGTCGGCGAGCACGACGCAGCTCGTCCTCGACGTACAGAGCGACTGCGTGCACCGCAACGCGCGCATCGCCTGCTCGCCCGACATCGCGCTGAATGCGCCCTACACCACCACCTTCCGCGTGGGCGCCAACGACACGGTCTACGTCTGGGTGGACAGCGAGACCGCCACCACCACCGGCTACACGATCCGGGCGACGATCCAGGATCCGGTGCCGCTGGGCGGCTTCTGCGATCCGACCCAGGGCGCGAACACCTGCGCCGCGGGCCTTGGCTGCTCGCAGGCCGGCGTCTGCGTCCAGCCGGTGTGCGGCGATGGGGTGGTGGAGGGCGACGAGCAGTGCGACGAGGGCCCGCTGGGCGGCAACGGCTGCACCGCCGACTGCTACCGCGAAGGCGACACCTGCAACGCGCCCTACGACCTCAACGTCGTCGGCGCGACGCCCGCCAGCGGCAGGTGGCAGCACGCGGGCAGCCTGCTCGGCATGACGGCCAACTACATCCCGAGCTGCAGCAACGCCGGCGGCTACAACGACGTGGTGTACGTCTTCACGGCGCCGTACGACGGCACCTACACGTTCGCCGAGACGAGCAGCATGGACGTGGTCATGTCGATCACCGCCGACTGCCCGGACACCTCGCCGTACGACCTGATCTGCACCGACTCGCCGGAGACGATCTCGCTCTACCTGCACGCGAACGAGACCGTCTTCCTCCACATGGATCGGTACGGCAGCACCACGCAGGGTCCGCCCCCCTCGGGCGCGACGGACTACGCGTTCGACGTCTACTGGTCGCCCTGATCGGCGGGCCAGCCAGCGCGTCGTGAGAGCGGCGCCCTCCGCCACCGTGCGGGGGGCGCCGCTCCTCTTTTGCGCAGGCGCTTGTCGCAGGCCGGCACGGCACCTCTCCGAGGCGGAGACAGCCTCCTGCGGATGCATAGATCGACTCCGCGCGCGCCCGGTGGAAGGCGGCGCACGGTGGGGGTCGAAGCGATGCGGAAGGTGATGGTGGGGTTGATCGCGCCCGCGCTCCTCGTGAGCTGCACCACGCGCTACGTCGTCGACACGGAGGCGCTGGCGGAGGCACGGCGGTCGAACCAGCGGAGCGTGGTGGCCCGGACCGAGGACGGCGGCGCGGCGGTGCTCCGCCTCGAGTCGATCGAGGAGGAGTGGCGGCTCGCCGGCGGCGACACAGGCGTGGAGGCGTGGGACCCGGGGCCGGCGCTCCGCGGGGCGGGCTGGCTGGCGCTCGGGGTGGGGGCGATCCTGGTCACCGCGGGCCTGAGCCGGATCGACTTCGATTCGCGCCCCGCCACCTATGACGAGGCGATGGAGGAGGCGGGCGCCTCGATCGCCATCGCCGGCGCGGGGGGCGCGGCGATGCTCACCGGGCTGGGACTGCTCATCCCCGGCTACCTGGTGAACGGCCCCGAGCTGCCCGCCTCGCCTGCGGCGCAGGCGCTGCCGCCCGCACGCTGATCAGAAGAGCTTGAGCCCCACCGGGAAGCTGACGACGCCGGACTGGAAGCGGGTGCCCAGCGTCTCGTAGCGGATGTCGGCGGCGATGTAGAGCAGGAGCTGCTGGTTGCCGATGTCGAAGAGGCGGGAGGTGAAGTCGATCCCGCCCCCCACGAAGAAGCTCCCCACCCAGTTGGCGCGGCCGCAGCTGTCGGTGCACTCCTCCTTCGCCGGATCGCACTTCGGGCGCGGCTCGCAGAGGTAGCGCCCCTCGCCGCCGAAGCCGCCGCCCGCCTTGAGGTAGGGCTGGATCATCGGGAGCGGGTCCTCGAGGAAGGGGCGCCAGCCGATGGCGAAGCGGTTGAGGCTGATCGAGTAGTCCCCCTCGTCGGGGAACCAGCCGTGCCCGGTGAGCATGTACGAGAAGTCGAGGCCGCTGGGCAGGACGTAGCCCACCTGCACCAGGTCCATGTAGTAGCTGCGCGGGATCGACCTGCCGCCGAAGGCGAAGCCGGGCGCGGTGCCGAGGTAGATCTGGCCGCGGTGCAGCGTTCTGCTGTGCACCTGTGCCCCGGCGGGGAGGGCGAGGAGGAGCACGAAGAGGATCGGGAGCAGGCGGCGCATGGTGAGGAACCTCCGGTTCGCGCCGACGCTACCCGCCGATATCGGTGCGGGCCATTTTTCTCCTGTGAATTGCCGCCCGCTTGGTAGAACCGCCCTGTGATTTCCGCCGATTTGATCGTCCGTGGCGCCGGGCAGGTGATCACCTGCACCGGAACGAACGGCGGCGACGCCGCCCTGGCCCCCGTCGAAGGCGGCGCGGTCGCCGCCCGCAGCGGCACCATCGTCTGGGTGGGTCCCGAGGCCCGCCTCGACGCAGAGGTGCGGCCGCTCGAAGGCGCGGTGGTGATCGACGCGGAAGGCGGCCTGGTGGCCCCCGGCTACGTCGACGCCCACACCCACGTGGTCTTCGCGGGCGACAGGGCGCGGGAGTTCTCCCTGCGCAGCGCGGGCGCCACCTACCAGGAGCTGCTCGCCGCGGGCGGCGGGATCCTCGCCACGGTGGCGGCGACGCGGGCGGCGGCCGAGGAGGAGCTGGTCGCCCTGGCGCTGCCGCGGCTGGCCCGGCTCCTCTCCGAGGGGGTCACCACCTGCGAGGTGAAGAGCGGCTACGGGCTCACCGTGGAGGACGAGCTCAAGATGCTCCGCGCGGTGCGCACGCTCCGCGGAGCGCAGCCGATCGACCTGGTGGGCACCGCCCTCCCCCTCCACGCCCTGCCGCCGGAAGGGGCCGCCGACCGTTCCGGCTGGATCGACCGGATGCTGGCCGAGCTCCTCCCCGCGGTGGCGGTGGAGGGGCTCGCCCGCTTCGTCGACGTCTTCGTGGAGAAGGGCGCCTTCACCGCGGACGAGGCGCGGCAGGTGGCGCGGGCGGCGGAGGCGCACGGGCTGCTCGTCCGCCTCCACGTGGATCAGCTCACCGCCGGCGGGGGCGCGGAGCTGGCGGCGGAGATCGGCGCCGCCACCGCGGATCACCTCGAGGAGATCTCGCCCGCGGGGATCGAGGCGATGGCGCGGGCGGGGGTGGCCGCCACCCTGCTGCCGATCTCCACGCTCTACCTCAAGTGCCCCCGCTACGCGCCGGGGCGCGCCCTCGCCGACGCAGGGGTGCGCCTCGCCCTGGGGAGCAACTGCAACCCGGGCAGCGCCATGACCGAGAGCTACTCGCTGGCGCTCTCCCTCGCCTGCCTGGGCAACGGCCTCTCCGCGGCGGAGGCGTTCTACGCCGCCACCGCGGGCGGCGCCGCCGCGCTCGGCTTCGGGGATCGCGGGCAGATCGCCCCGGGCAAGCGCGCCGACCTGGTGGTCCACGGCGCCAGCTCGGTGGAGCACCTCGCCTGGCACATGGCAGCGTCCCACGCGCGGACGGTGATCGTCGCGGGCAGCGTGGTCCACGAGGCGCCGCATCTGCCGGCGCGCTGCGGCTGACGCAGCCTGGACGCTCGGCCAGCGGTCGACGGTGCCCCGATTCGAACGGACAGTGGTCGAGCGGTCCGCAGCGCGTCTGCCCCTGTCGAGCGAGGTTCCCGCGCCCCTGCTCGCGCGGAAGGCGGAAGCGCTTCGGCGCGTGGTGCGCCGGCGAAGCGCCACGGATCAGCCGATCCCCGCCAGCCACACCGCGCCGAGGGCGATCGAGAGCGCCGAAGCGATCGCTGGCAGGCGGCCGGAGAGGAGCGCGGCGCAGCGCCCCTTCTGCGTGAGCGCGGCGAGGCAGGCGGTGAACGCCGCCATGGCGAGGGTGCTGCCGATGGTGAAGCCGGCAAGGTAGAGGGCCCGGTAGGCGGGCGAGGCGTGGACCGCCGCGGGCAGGAGGAGGAGCAGCGCCGCGGCGCCGGTGAGGCCGTGGATGAGCCCCACGGTGGCGACGGCCCGTCCGCCCCCGGGCGCGGCGCCGGCGGCGAGCTGCCTGCGTCGCACCAGCCCCCACGCGCCGAGCCCGATGAGCGCGATGCCGGCGATCCGCTCCGCCCAGGCCTCGATCCCCGGCAGGTCGACCGCGGCGAGGCCGGCCATCAGCGCCAGCGCGGCGACGAGGGTGCCGGCGCCGTGGCCGATGCCCCAGAGCAGGCCGACGCGCCAGCCGTTCCGCGGCGACCCCACCGAGAGGGGCGCCAGGCTGAGAACGTGATCGGGCGCCGCGACCGCGTGGACCGCCCCCGATCCGATTCCTGCGATGGCTGCCAGACCCATGGGAACCTCCTTCACATCCAACGACAGCAGGATGGTCCGGAAGCTTCCCATAGAGCCAAGACAACGATTCGATGCTATCGATAGGTCATGGCTATCAATCGGTTCGCGCCGCCGGCGGCGACCCTGCGGCAGCTCCAGTACGTGGTGGCGGTGGCGGAGGAGGCGAATTTCCGCCGCGCCGCCGCCCGCTGTGCCGTCTCCCAGCCCTCCCTGAGCGCGCAGATCGCGGAGGTGGAGAGCGCCCTGGGCGTGCGCCTCTTCGAGCGGGGCGGCCGCGGCGTCCTCCTCACCGCCGCCGGGGAGGAGCTGGTGGCGCGCGCGAGGCGCATCCTCCTCGAGGTGGCGGATCTGGAGGAGGCGGCCCGCCGCTTCGTCGATCCGCTGGCGGGCACCCTGCGCCTCGGGATCATCCCCACCCTCGCCCCTTACCTCCTCCCGAAGGCAGCGCCTGCGCTGCGCGCGGCCTTTCCGCGCCTGGAGGTGATCTGGATCGAGGAGAAGACCGCGCCGCTGGTGGAGATGCTCGAGCGCGGCGCCCTCGACGGCGCGCTCGTGGCGCTCGAGGCGGAGCTGGGCCATCTGGAGCACGAGGTGCTCGGGCGCGATCCCTTCGTCCTCGCCGCGCCCCCGGATCACCCGCTGGGGCGCAGGCGCGGCAGGGTCGATCCCGCGGAGCTGGAGGGAGCGCGGGTCCTCCTTCTCTCGGAGGGCCACTGCTTCCGCGAACAGGCGCTCGCCGTCTGCTCCCGGCCGCAGGACCCGGGGCTGCGCGCCACCAGCCTTCCCACGCTGGTGCAGATGGTGGCGGCAGGCCAGGGGGTCACCCTCCTCCCCTCGCTCGCCGTCGCGGCGGAGACGCAGAACGCGCCGGTGCGGGTGCGCGCCTTCGCCGATCCCGCCCCGTGCCGCACCCTCGCCCTGGTGTGGCGGCGGCGCTCGCCGCTGGCAGACGCGCTGCGGGCCGTCGCCACGCAGGTCCGCAAGCAGATCCCGCGGCGCTGAGCAAGCGCCCGCCGGGGGCAGACCGCCTCCCCCGGGCCCCGGGCGTGCGACCCCACGCGGGCCCGGCCGCCCTTCGCGGAGGAAGGCAGCGGTGTTACGGTGTTGGCCAGACGATGTGCCGCTTATTCGGATTCCGCTCGCGAGGCCCCTCCGCCGTCCACCGCTCGCTCCTCCGGGCCGGCAACGCCCTGCGCGTGCAGAGCCGGGAGCATCCCGACGGCTGGGGCATCGGCTGGTGGTCCGACGCGCGCCTCCCGCCCACCCTGGTGCGGGGCGCCGGCGCCGCCTGGGCGGAGGAGGCCTTCGCCCGCAACGCGCAGCTCGTCTCCGCCGCCGCGGTGATCGCCCACGTCCGCAAGGCGAGCGTCGGTCCGGTCACCCTCGAGAACGCCCACCCCTTCCGCTGGGGCCGCTGGCTCTTCGCCCACAACGGCACGGTGAGCCGCTTTGAGGACCACCGGGCGGCGATCGAGGCGGCGATCGATCCCGCCTTCGCCCACGTGGTGACCGGCGACACCGACAGCGCCCGCTGCTTCGCCATCTTCCTCGGGCGCCTCGCCCGCCACGCCGATCCCGCGGGCGCGGTGGAGATCGCCACCGTGGCCAGGGCGCTGGCGGAGACGGTGCAGACCATCGCGGCGATCACCGACGCCACCGCGCCGGAACCCTCCGCCACCACCTTCCTCGTGGGCAACGGCGAGCTGATGCTCGCCTTCCGGCGCGGGCGCACCCTCTGGTACTCCACCCACAAGATCCGCTGCGCCGAGCGGGCGACGTGCAGCCGCTTCTCGCCCGCGTGCGAGGCGCCGTCCGCGGCGGGCGCCCGGGTCAACCACCTGATCGTCGCCTCGGAGCGGATCTCGGTGGAGGACGCGTGGGTCGAGGTGCCGCCCGACGGGATGGTGGGGGTGGACGCGGAGATGCGCCTCCACCACTTCGCCCTCGCCGACTTCGAGGAGCGCCAGCTCTCGCGCGTCGGTTAGCGGGCCTCGGTCAGCGCCTGCACCAGCTCCGCGCCCCGCGCGCCGTAGCCGGTGAGCTTCGCCTCGCGCGTGCGCGGCCCCGCGTGGGCGAGATCGATCCGCAGCCACTCCCGCGGCGCCGCGTCGGGAACGTTGTCGATCCACTCCACCAGCATCGCCGAGTCGCCGCCCACCAGATCCAGGAAGCCGGTGGCGTAGAGCTCGTCGTAGTCCGCGAGGCGGTAGAGGTCGGCGTGGTGGAGCGGCACGCGCCCGCCGGTGTACGGATGGACGATGGCGAAGGTGGGCGAGGCGATCTGCTCCGGCGCCACGCCCGCCGCCTCGGCGATGGAGCGGACCAGCAGCGTCTTGCCCGCGCCGAGATCGCCCTGGAGGCCGACGAAGTCGCCGGGGCGCAGCAGCGCGGCGAGCCGCGCCCCGAAGGCCCGGGTCTGGGCCGGGCTGGAGAAGCGCAGGGTGGCGCTCACCGCTTCCATTCCGCCCAGACCTCCGCGATGCCTTCGATGAGATCGCCTGCGACGAGCCCCGCCTGGCCGCGCACCCGCGCGCGGCGATCCCCCGCCAGGCCGTGGACGTAGACCCCCACCCGCGCCGCGGCGGAGGCGGGCAGCCCCTGGGCGAGGAGCGCGGCGATCAGGCCGCCGAGGACGTCGCCCGATCCCGCGGTGGACATCCCTGCGTTGCCGGTGGGGCAGATCGCCACCTCCTCGTCGGGATCGGCGATCACCGTGTGCGCCCCCTTGAGCACCACCGTGCAGCGGTGTCCCCGGGCGAAGCGCTGGGCGACGCCGATGCGATCGGCCTGCACCTCCGCCACGGAGATCCCCGCGAGGCGCGCCATCTCCTTCGGGTGCGGGGTGATCACCACCTCCACGTTGGCGTCGAGGAAGGCGTCGGTCTGCCCCTGCAGCGCGTTGAGCGCATCGGCGTCGAGGAGGAGCGGACAGGAGGCCTCCGCCAGCAGCCGTGCCACCAGCGCGCCGGTCGCCTCGCCCCGCGGGATGCCGGGGCCGACCAGGATCGCGTCGCGCCCCGCCGCCGCCTCGAGGAGCGCCTCCTCGTCGCCGGGGCCGAGGGCGCCGGCGCCGGGTAGCTCGAGCCCCATCGCCTCCATCGTGTGGGCGAGCACCTGGGGGAGCGCGTCGCGGCGGGTGGCGACGGTGACCAGCCCCGCGCCGCCGACCAGCGCGGCCTTCGCGCACATGGCGGCGGCGCCGCTCTTCCCCTGCGATCCCGCCACCACGAGGAGATCGCCGAAGGTCCCCTTGTGCGTGTCGGCGGCGCGCTCCGGCAGGAGGTTCCGCACCCATTGCTCGTGCAGCAGGCGCACCCGCGCCGCGAGGCGCAGGAAGGCCTGCGGGGGGATGGAGATGTCGGCCACCTCCACCTCGCCGCAGAGCTCCACGCCGGGAAAGAGGACGTGGCAGCGCTTGCGGGCGGCGAAGGTGACGGTGCAGTCCGCCTGGACCACCGCGCCCGGCGGGCGGCCCGTGTCGGCGGAGAGGCCGCTGGGCACGTCCACCGCCACCACCTTCGCCCCGCGCACCCGCGCGGCGTTGATCGCGTCGATCGCCGCGGCGAAGTCACCCTCCGGCGGGCGCGAGAGGCCGGTGCCGAAGATGGCGTCGATCACCACGTCGCCGGCGCCGACGTAGTCGAGGGCCTGCTCGGCGAAGGGGGAGGCGCTCCCCAGCCGCATCCAGATCGCCGCGTTGGTGGCGGCATCGCCGCGCAGCTCGTCCGGATCGATCAGGTGGAAGACGCGCACCGGCGCGCCGGCGGCGTGGAGGAGGCGCGCCGCCGCCCAGCCGTCGCCGCCGTTGTTGCCGGCGCCCGTCACCACCGCGACCCTGCCGCCGGGACCCAGGCGGGCCCGCGCCGCCTCCGCCACCGCGCGGGCGGCGTGCTCCATCAGCAGGAGCCCGGGGATCCCGAAGTCGACGATGGCGGCCTCGTCGAGGGCGCGGGCCTCTGCTGCGGTGAGCACGCGCATCGGATCACCTGCGGGCGAAGCGGATCAGCTCCACCATGTCGCGCACCGCGCGCTCCATGCCCACCAGCACGGCGCGGGCGACGATGGCGTGGCCGATGTTGAGCTCCTCCATCACCGGGATGGCGGCGATGGGGATGACGTTCTCGTAGTTGAGGCCGTGGCCGGCGGCGACCACCAGCCCCGCCGCCTTCGCCTCGGCGCACGCGCCCACGAGGCGCCGCAGCTCCGGCTCGCGCTCCCGCTGCGGCAGCTCGCAGTAGCGGCCGGTGTGGAACTCCACCCGGTCGGCGCCGATCGCCGCGGACGCGCGCACCTGATCCCCTTCGGGATCGATGAAGAGCGAGACCTCGATCCCCGCGTCGCGCAGCCGCTTCACCGCGGGGGCGAGGTGCGCGCTGCCGCGGACCACGTCGAGGCCGCCCTCAGTGGTCAGCTCCTCGCGCCGCTCCGGCACCAGCGTCACCAGGTCCGGCCGCACGTCGAGGGCGATGCCGAGCATCTCGTCGGTGGCCGCCATCTCCAGGTTGAGGAGGGTGCGGCAGGTCTCCCGGACGATGCGCAGGTCGCGGTCCTGGATGTGGCGGCGATCCTCGCGGAGGTGGATGGTGATCTGATCGGCACCGCCCAGCTCGGCGAAGCTGGCAGCGGTGACGGGGTCGGGATAGGTAGCGCGCCGGGCCTGGCGGATGGTCGCCACGTGGTCGACGTTCACGCCGAGCCGGCAGGGTGCGAGGGCCATGGTGTCTCCCCACCCGGAGCGCCGGGGCCCGGCGATCGGGTGCGCGAATCCGTTGACCGGGAGCGCTGCGGCTCCCGGACGCGCCGCTTCGCGTTGCGGGCGCATTCTCTGTTCGGCCTGGACGCAGGCGGACGGCCGCGTTCAGTGCAGGTTCTGGCCGCCGGGGCCGCGCCGCCGGCGTGCCCGCGGCTTCGCAGCCCGGCTCGAGCTGCGCAAGCTCTTTTCGACGCGGGCGGTGGCGGCGGCGAGCTCCGCGGGGGTGAGCTGCACGCCCGCCAGGGGCCGCTGCTGCTCCCGCGGCTTGCGCGGGCCGCGCCTGGCGAAGAAGTCGACCAGGAGGCTGGCGGTCTCGGCGGGCCGCTCCTCCGGCGGGCAGTGGCCGCAGTTGTCGAGCTTGTGGAACTCCGCGTCGGGGAGGGCCGCGTAGAGCTCCTCGCCCAGGGAGAGCGGACAGATCGGATCCTGCGCGCCCCAGATGAGCAGTGCCGGCGCCTGGAGGGTCCGCACCGCGCGGGCCAGATCGGCGGTGTTGCCGAGGTGCTGGATCATCGCGAACATCGCCCGCTGGTAGCCGGCGTCGGCGGAGGCGGCGTAGGTCTCCACCAGCTCCTCGGTCACCGCCGCGCGGTCGGCGAAGATCCGCTTGAGGTACATCCGGGCGAAGAAGCGGCGCGGCGCCACGGGGCTGATGGCGGTGACGCCGGAGGCGAGCGTGCCGACGATCGGCGTGACCGGCGCCGCCGCCTGGAGGATCCAGGGCTGGTTGACGATCCCCTGCCCGTCGATCACCGCCACGAGGTCGGTGCGCTCGGGGCGGGTGGAGGCGATCTCCAGCGCGATGGCGCCGCCCATCGAGTGGCCCACCACCGCGCGGGCGCGGCGGACGCCGAGGTTGTCCATGAAGCCGCACACCAGGGAGGCGAGCGCCTTGCGCGAGTAGTCGCCGGGCGGGCGGGCGGAGAGGCCGCAGCCCTTCAGGTCGAGGGCCAGCACCCTGTAGCCCGCCTCGGCGAGGGAGGGGGCAACCCGGCGCCAGGCTGCAGCGGAGGCGCCGAGGCCGTGGACGAGCACCACCGGATCGCCCGCGCCCCAGGCTTCGTAATGGACGCGGATTCCCCCCACGGACGTGAAGCCGTCCTCCCGCACGATCCGGACTTCGTGTTCGGGCATCATGGGAACGCTCCGTTCGAAAACCCCTCGTGTTTATACGGTCCGGGCGGGCGCGCCGGCAAACCTTTCGGTGGTAGGGTGGCGGCCATGCGCACGCCGCTCCGCATCGCCAGCGTGGGCCATTCCACCCGCACCCTCCCCGCCTTCCTCGAGCTCCTCCGTGCCTTCGGGATCCGCGCGGTGGTCGACGTGCGGGCCGTCCCGGCGAGTGGCAGGCAGCCCTGGTTCAACCGCCAGCCCCTCGCCGCCGCCCTGCGGCGCGAGGGCTTCGCCTACCACTGGCTCGGGGGGCCCCTGGGCGGGGATCGGCCCGACTCGACCGACCGTTCGGTGGCGGCGCTCGAGGAGCCCTTCTCCCGGGGCTACGCCGCCCACATGGCGACGCAGGCCTTCGCGGAGGGGGTGGAGGAGCTGCTGCGCCTCGCGGCGCTCCGCCCCACGGCGATCATGTGCGCGGAGGCGGCGCCGGACGGCTGCCACCGGCGCCTGCTCTGCGACGCGCTGCTGCTCCGGGGGGTGGAGGTCTTCCACGGGATCGATCCCGCGACGGCGCGCCCCCACGCGCCCCACCCGGCGATGCTGCCGCGGGGGCTGGTGCCCACCTACCCGCCCCTCCAGGCGAGCCTGTTCTGAGCCTGGCGCGGAGGTTTCCGCCTACTGCGCCAGGGCGCGGATCAGCGCCTCGGAGATCTCCTGGGCGTAGGTCTCGTTCTGCCTGGCGTCGGGTCCCTCGACGAGGACGCGCGCCTTGGGCTCGGTCCCCGAGAAGCGGACCAGCACCCTGCCGTCCCGCCCGAGCTTGAGCTCCACGCCGCGGATCGTCTTGAGGACGGTGGGCAGCTCCTCGAGGTCGCGCTTCTCCTTGACCTTCACGTTGACGAGGGTCTGCGGCACCGGGCTGAAGCAGCGCGCCAGCTCGCTGAGCGGCTTGCCCGTCTCGAGGATCACCGCGAGGAGGGAGAGCGCCGCCACCATGCCGTCGCCGGTGGTGGAGTGATCGAGGAAGATCAGATGGCCGGACTGCTCGCCGCCGAAGTTGTAGCCCTGCCGGCGCATCCGCTCCACGACGTAGCGATCGCCCACCGCGGTGCGCACCACCCGCGCGCCCACCTCGCTCATGGCGAGGTCGAGGCCCATGTTGCTCATCACCGTGGCGACCAGCGTCTTCTTCTGGAGCTGCTTCTTGGCCATCAGGTGGCGGCCGCAGATCGCCATGATCGCGTCGCCGTCCACCACGTTGCCCTTCTCGTCGGCGACGATGAGCCGGTCGGCGTCGCCGTCGAGGGCCAGCCCGATCTGCGCCTTGTGCTTCACCACCGCCTTGCACATGCGCTCGGGGTGGAGGGCGCCGGCGCCCTGGTTGATGTTCTTGCCGTCGGGGGAGACGCCGAGCCGGATCACCCGGGCGCCCAGCTCCTCGAGGACCATCGGCGCCACCTTGTAGGCGGCGCCGTTGGCGCAATCGAGCACCACCGTCATCCCCTCGAGCGTCAGCTCCCGGGGGAAGATCGACTTGAGCGCCACCACGTAGCGCCCGCCCGCGTCGTCGATGCGGAAGGCCTTGCCCACGTTGGTGGCGATGGGGCGGAGGTGGTCGATGGTCTGGTCGAAGATGAGCGACTCGAGCTCCGCCTCCGTCTCGTCGGGGAGCTTGAAGCCGTCGCGCCCGAAGAACTTGATCCCGTTGTCCTGGTAGGGGTTGTGGGAGGCGCTGATCACCGCGCCCGCGTCGGCGCGCATCGACTGGACCAGGTAGGCGATGCCCGGGGTCGGGATGGGGCCGACGAGGAGCGCGTCCACGCCCATCGAGCAGAGGCCGCTCATCAGGGCGCCCTCGAGCATGTAGCCGGAGAGGCGGGTGTCCTTGCCGATCACCACCCGGTGCCGGTGCTTGCCGTTGCGGATCGAGTAGGCGAGCGCGCGCCCGAGCTGGAGCGCGATCTCCGCGGTCATCGGATAGACGTTGGCGACGCCGCGCACCCCGTCGGTGCCGAAGAGCTTGCGCCGGATGACCGCCTCGTTCTTCCCCGCCATTCCCTCACCTCGTCCCGGACCGCCCCCGAATTGCCGTCAGGGTAGCGATCGCTCCGCTGCTGACAACCCGGCAAAGCCCCGGCCGGGCGAACGGCGCCCTGTGTTACACGGGCAGTCCATCGTCGTCCACCCTCCGTCCCGCGTCTGCAGGCGGCCGGGCCGGCGCTCGCACCATCGGGCGTGGGAGCGCACACATCCCACAGACAAGCGGGCCGCCGCCCGCTAATCTCCCGCCCCGATGTCTGGCAACCCGCTCGATCCGGCCCCGCTGCGCCGCAGGCTCTGGCTCCTCCTCGCCGGCTTCCACTTCGGCGGCGCCGCCATCGCGCTCGCGGTGGTGCTGATCGGCGTGGCGGCGATCCGCTTCGGCGCCGAGGCGGAGCTCCCCTTGGCAGAAGCGGCGGGCTGGCTGGTGATCCTCTTCGGCGTCTTCTGCCTCGCCGCGCTCCGGCCCGCGCCGGAGCAGCTCCCGGAGGCGGGAACGCTCGTGGTGGATCGGGCGGCGGAGCCGCGCCTCTTCGCCGCGGTGGAGGGGGCGGCGGCGCGGGTGGGCGTGCGCCTTCCGCTGGAGATCGTCCTCACCCCGGGCGCGGCGATCTCCTGCCTCGAGGAGGGACGCCTCCTCGGCGGCGGGCGCAGGTGCCGGGTGGAGATCGGCCTCGCCACGCTCCACGCGCTCGACGTGCCGCGCTTCGAGGCGATCCTCGCCCTCCACCTCGCCCACCAGGCGGACGGCGATCTCCTCCTGCGCCGCGTGCTGGCGCGGACCTTCCGCACCATCGATCGCACCCTCGAGCGCGCGGCGCTCCTCGAGCGGCCCTTCCGCCGCTGGCGCCACCGCCTCGCCGCGGCGTGGGAGCGCTACGAGCGCGTCCACGTCCACGCGGTGGACGAGGCGGCGGCGCGGGCGAGCGGCGCCGCGGTCTACGGCGCGGCGCTGCGCCGCGTGTCGATCCTCCCCTCGCTCTTCGAGCGCTACCTGGCGGAGGAGGTGCAGCCGATCCTCGACGAGGGCTACGTGCCGGCGGATCTCTACGGCGGCTTCCGCCTCTGCCTCGAGGCGCTGGAGAAGACCGGGCAGCTCGAGCGGCTCGAGGAGGAGGCGGAGACGGACGATCCCCCGGAGCAGCAGGAGGCGCGCTTCCCCACGGTGGGGCGGCGGCTGGAGCGCGTGCGCCGGCTCGCCCTGCCCCACCCGCTCCCCGCGCCGGAGGCGGGCGTCCTCGCGCGGGAGCTGGTGGCGGACGCGGCGGGGGCGGAGGCGCAGGCAGCGCTGCGGTGGACCGGGGATCCGGGCGCCGCGGCCAGGCGCCTCGCCTGGGATGAGGTGGCGGAGCGGGTGTGGGCCGCCCGCTTCCGCAGCGCGGCGGTGGCGATCCGCGGCGCGCTGCCCCCCGGCGCGGGGCTCGGCTTCGCCATCGACTGGCTCGCCTCCTCGTCGCAGGTGGCGCTCGCCGCTGCCGCCTGGCCGCGGCTCCTCGACGGCGGGCTCGACGAGGAGCGCCTCAAGCGGCGGGCGCGCCAGCTCGTCAACCGCGGCGTGGCCGGCTGGATCGGCGAGGAGCTCGCCGCCCAGGGCTGGCGGTGGGAGACGTCACCGGGCTGGGCGGTGGAGCTGGAGAGCCCCGATGGCGAGCGGATAGCGCCGCTCGCCCTGCTCGCTCCCCTGGGGACCGAGGCGGGGGCCGCAGAGGCGGTGCGGGCGCGGCTCCAGGCGCTGGGGCTCGACCTGGGGGAGCGGCAGGCGGCGCCCAGCGCCCGCAACCACCGCCCCCGCTCCTGGCTCCACTAGGGGGCTGGACAAAACCGAACGGTCGTGCGAATTCTCGTCCCATGGGGAAAGGTGACGAGACCCGGGCCGCCGTGCTCGACTTCGCCCTCCGGGAAGCCTCCCGGGTCGGGCTGGAGGGCTTGAGCATCGGCAACCTCGCCCGGGACCTCGGCCTGTCGAAGAGCGGCCTCTTCGCCCACTTCCAATCGAAGGAGGCGCTGCAGATCCAGGTGCTCGAGACCGCCGCCGCCCGCTTCCTGGAGACGGTGATGGCGCCGGCGCTCCGCGTGCCCAGGGGCGAGCCCCGGATCCGCGCCCTGTTCGAACGGTGGCTGGAGTGGAGCGACGTCCTCGGCCTGCCCGGCGGCTGCATCTTCGTGGCGGCGGCGGCGGAGCTCGACGATCGGGAGGGGCCGGTGCGGGAGGCGCTGGTCCGCAGCCAGCGCGACTGGCTCGAGGCCCTGGCCCGCGCCGCCCGCCTCGCGGTGGAGGTGGGCCACTTCCGCGCCGACCTGGACGCCGCGCAGTTCGCCCACGAGCTCTACTCGATCCTCCTCGGCTTCCACCACGCGCGGCGCCTGCTTCGCGATCCCGATGCCCGCCGCCGCGCGGAGCGCGCCTTCGAGGCGCTCCTCGCCCGCTCCCGTCCCTGATCGAAAGGCCGTCCCATGCAGACCGCAGCCGTTCCCGCGCCCACGAAAAGCACGAACGTTCGCTTCTTTCTCCTCGCCCTCCAGGCCACCTTCCGCACCCTCGGCGCCACCTCCCCCGCCCTCGCCGCGCGGCTCGCCACCCGGCTCTGGGCGACGCCGCCCCGGGCGCCCCTCCGCCCCGCGCAGCGCGCCGCCCTCGACGCGGCGGAGCGATTCGAGGTGGCGGCAGGCGATGCGCGCGTCGCTGCCTGGGCGTGGGGCGAGGGGCCGCAGGTGCTCCTCGTCCACGGCTGGGGCGGCCACGCGGGCCAGCTCACCCCGCTGGCGGAGCGGCTCGCCGCCAGCGGCCTCCGCGCCATCGCCGTCGATCTCCCGGGCCACGGGGCGACCACTGGCGGGGAGGCCAACCTCCTCCGCTTCGCCGAGGCGATCGCCGCGGTGGACCGGCAGGTGGGCGGCTTCGACGCGGTGGCGGCCCACTCCATGGGCGCGCCCGCGGTGGCCTGGGCGATGACCGTCCACCTCTTCCGCCCCCGCCGCGCGGTCTTCCTCGCCCCCGCCGCCTCGATGCTGGAGGCGTCCCGCCGCTTCGCCGCGCAGCTCGCCATCTCCGAGCCGGTGCGGGCGCGGATGCAGCGCCGCTTCGAGGAGCGGCTGGGGATCGGCTTCGATCGCTTCGACCTCCCCGCCGCCGCGCCCGCCCTGGCGGCGAAGTTGCTGGTGATCCACGACGAGGCGGATCGCGAGGTCCCGGTGGAGGAGGGGGCGGCGATCGCCGCTGCGTGGCAGGGGGCGGAGCTGGTGCGCACCGCCGGCCTCGGCCACCACCGGCTCCTGCGCGACGAGACGGTGCTCGATCGCGCCGCGGCCTTCCTCGCCGCCGATTGGCGGATGGCCCGGTAGGTCCCCGTGGAGGGCGGCCGGGCTCCTCCGGGAGACGGCGCACCGCGGGCGATCAGGTCAGCTCGCCGAGGAGGCGGAAGAGCTCCTCGACCTTCACGGGCTTGGTGAGGTGGGCGTCGAAGCCCGCCTCGCGTGCCTTGCGCGCCACGTCGGCACCGCCGTAGCCGGTGAGCGCCACCAGGTGCATCGCCGAACCGGGAAGACCGCGGCGCACGTGCTGCGCCACCTGGTAGCCGTCCATCCCCGGAAGGCCGATGTCCACGAGGGCGACGTTGGGGCGCTGCTGCAGGATCATCTCCGCGCCGGCTCTGCCGTCCGCCGCCTCGCTCACCTCGTGCCCCTCGAACTCGAGGAGGTCGCGCAGGGTGACGCGGATGTCTTCGTTGTCCTCGACGAGGAGGATCTTCCTCCTTGCTGGCACGGGCCTCTCCTCCTGCGATGGGGGCGCCTGCGCCCCGGGCTCGGCCTGCACGACCACGGGGAGGCGCACGGAGAAGCGGCTTCCCTTGCCGGGGCCATCGCTGCTGGCGCTCACCCTGCCGCCGTGGAGCTCGACGAGCGTCCGGACGAGGGTGAGGCCGAGCCCGAGCCCGCCGCGGGCGCGGTCGGAGCCGGGATCGATCTGGACGAAGGTGTCGAAGACCTGGCCGAGCATCGACGGGGCGATGCCCACGCCGTCGTCCTCCACGGTGATGGTGAGCTCCCGCCCCTCCACCGCGGCGCGCACGCGGATGGAGCCGCCGGGGTCGGTGTATTTGGCGGCGTTGTGGAGGAGGTTGGCCACCACCTGGGCGAGGCGGTTGGCGTCCACGTCGAGGAGGACCGGCCCGTCCGGCAGGGAGAGCTCCAGGTGGTGGCGCTTCGACTCGATGAGCGGGCCCACGGTCTGCAGCGCCGGATCGATGGCGGAGCGCAGCTCGACCTTCTCGGGACGCAGGACGATCTTCCCCTCGGTGATCCGTGAGACGTCGAGGAGGTCGTCCACCAGCCGGGCCAGGTGCAGCGCCTGCCGCTCCGCGGCCGCCACCGACCGCAGCGCGGGATCGCCTTCGGGCGTGCTGCGCCGCACCCGCCCCAGGGCGTTGACGATGGGGGCGAGGGGGTTGCGCAGCTCGTGGGCGAGCATGGCGAGGAACTCGTCCTTGCGCCTGTCCGCGGCGCGGAGCTCCTCGGCGCTGCGGCGGAGCCTTCCCATCAGATCGGCGCGGTCGAGGGCGATGGCGAGCTGATCGCCACCCACCTGGAGCACCGCCAGCTCGTCCTCGGAGATCGCCTGCCGCCCCGCGGTGGCCATGGCCAGCGCGCCCACCAGGCGCCGCCCGGCGAGGAGGGGCACGCAGGCGCCGGCCCCGGCGCCCGCTGCGCGGTAGCGCGCGGCGAGGGGATCGTCGTTCTCCTGGATCCGCTGGAGCACCACCGGGCGCCTGCGACGGCATACGATCCGGATCAGGGCGCCGTCGTCGCAGGGGCCGGCGCCCAGCCCCATCCGCCAGGGGATCCGGTCGGTCCGCTCCGCCTCGTCGAAGAGGTGGGCGCAGCCGAGGTCGAAGCCGAGGCGCTCCGCCAGCTCCCCGCAGACGGCCGGGACGAAGATCGCGGGATCGCTCTCGGCGCGGAGGAGGTTGGCCACGCTCACCAGGGCGCGCAGCCGCTCCCGGTGGACCCGCGCCTCCAGACGCTGCTGGTGCTCGCGCCGGGAGGCGTCGCGGAGCAGGTGGGCCTGGCGGATCCCCTCCGCGTTCCTGCGGTGGAGGTCGAGGAAGAACGCCACCTTCGCCTTGAGGATGCCGGTGACGATCGGCTTGCCGAGGAAGTCGACCGGGCCCAGGTCGCAGCCCCGTTGCACCTGCCCCCTGTCATGCTCGCAGGCGGCGAGGAAGATCACCGGCAGGTGCCGGCTCCGCTGCTGGGAACGGATGAAGCGCGCGGTCTCGAAGCCGTCGAGGCCGGGCAGGTGGACGTCGATGAGGACGAGGGCAAAGTCGCGCTCCAGCACCCGGAGCACGGCCTCGTCACCGGAGCGGGCCGTGACCAGGTTGGCCCCCAGATCGGCGAGGACCGCCTCCAGCGAGAGGAGGTCGCTGGGATCGTCGTCGACCGCGAGGACGTCCAGCCGTTCGCCTGCCATGGCGCTCCACCAGCCGGCCCCGCGCGCGGGCCGGCTTCCATCCGTTGCCGAGAAGGGTGGAGGCAACGTCCTTCGCGCTGGCGCCCAGCGCAAGGACGGCCACGTGCGCACCCACCTCGTCGGGGGAGCGCTCTGTTCCGAACCCCACAGTACAGCCCGTTATCGAGGACGCGACGGCTCGTATGTCCTCACCCGGCCCCGCGTTCGCGGGACCCGGTGGAGGAGGCGCGCGCCATTCGAGCCGCCGCTCGCTCCGCCTCCTGCGGGGCGAGCCGCCGCTTCGCGCCCGCTCACGCCGCGGCCTGGGCCGCCTTGAGCTCCGCGACGAGGTCCTGGAGCACCTTCTTGGCGTCTCCGTAGATCATCAGCGTGTTGTCCCGCTCGAAGAGGTCGTTCTTCACGCCCGCGTAGCCCGCCCCGAGGGAGCGTTTGATCACGAATACGGTGCGCGCGTGGTGGACCTCGAGGATCGGCATCCCGTAGATGGGGCTGTCCGGCGTGGTCTGCGCGGCGGGGTTGACCACGTCGTTGGCGCCGATCACCAGCACCACGTCGGTGTTGCGGAACTCGGGGTTGATCCGCTCCATCTCCCAGAGCCGGTCGTAGGGGACGTCCGCCTCGGCGAGGAGCACGTTCATGTGGCCGGGCATGCGCCCGGCGACGGGGTGGATGGCGTAGAGGACCTGCGCGCCACGCTTCTCGAGGAGCTCCGCCAGCTCGCGCACCGCGTGCTGCGCCTGGGCCACCGCGAGGCCGTATCCCGGGACGATCACCACCCGCTGCGCCGCCTCGAGGACCATCGCCGCCTCCTCGGGGCTGGTGGAGCGCACGTTGGTATACGCGCCGGCGCCCTCCGTCTGCGCGCCGCTGCCCACGTCGCCGCCGAAGCCGCCGAGGACCACCGCACCCAGCGAGCGGTTCATCGCCACGCACATGATCCGGGTGAGGATCAGGCCGGCGGCGCCCACCATCGCGCCGGCGATGATCAACAGGTAATTGCCGATGACGAAGCCGGTCGCGGAGGCGGCCACGCCCGAGTAGGAGTTGAGGAGCGAGACCACCACCGGCATGTCGGCGCCGCCGATGGGCAGGACGAGGATCACGCCGAGGACGAGCGAGGCGGCGCTGAGGCCGAGGAGGACCGCCGTCCCGCCCTGCGGCTCCGCCACGTACCAGCACCACGCGACGCCGGCGGCGAGGGTTCCGGCGAGCAGGAGGACGTGGAGAGCGTGCCCGCCGGGGATCCGCACCGGCGCGCCGGTGATCGATCCGCTCAGCTTGCCGTAGGCGACGAGGCTGCCGCTGAAGGTGACCGCGCCGACGAGGACCGAGAGAACGAGCGTCACCGCGGAAGCGCCGCCCAGCAGGGCGGCGGCGGTGCCGGTGGCGCCGGGCTCGGCCACGTCCACCCAGTAGACGGCGATGCCCACCAGCGCGGAGGCGGCACCGCCGAAGCCGTTGAGGAGGGCCACCATCTCGGGCATCGAGGTCATCGGCACCCGCACGGCGATCGCCGCGCCGATCACCGTGCCGGCGACCAGCCCCGCGGCGATCCAGCGGTAGTCGATCCAGCCCAGCTCGAGGAGCGTGCCCACCACCGCCAGCAGCATGGCGAAGGCGGCGACGGCGTTGCCCGCCCGGGCGGTGCGCACGCGGGAGAGCCGCTTGAGCCCGAAGATGAACAGGGTGGCGGAGAGGAGGTAGATCAGCGGGACGACGACGGTGCGCAGGGCCTCGCTCATCGCCGCCCCCCGAACATGCGCAGCATGCGGTCGGTGACGAGGAAGCCGCCCACCACGTTGATCATCGCCAGGGCGATCGCCAGCGCGCCCACCACGTTGGAGACGGTCACCTCCGCGGTCTGCGCGGTGTAGAGCGCGCCGACGATGGTGATGCCGGAGATGGCGTTGGCGCCGGACATCAGCGGCGTGTGGAGCGTCGGCGGCACCTTGTTGATCACCTCGAAGCCGACGAAGCAGGCGAGAACGAAGACGTACAAGCCGATCAGCAGCGGTCCCATCAGCATGCCCGGGCCTCCTTGATCTTCTCCGCGGTGGGGCCGTGGAGGACCTCGCCGCCATGGGTGAGCAGCATCGCCCCGGCGATCTCGTCGCCCGGATCGATCCGGAGCGCGCCGCCCTTCGCCACGTGGAGCACCACCTCGAGCACGTTCCGCGCGTAGAGCATCGAGGCGTCGCCGGGCAGCGTCGCCGGCACGTTGGTGCGGCCGAGGATGATCACGCCGCCGTGCTCCACGTCCCTGCCCGCGACGGAGAGCTCGCAGTTGCCCCCCTGCTCCACCGCGAGATCGACGATCACCGCGCCGGGGCGCATCCGTTCCACCATCTCCCGCGTCACCAGGATCGGCGCCCGCCTGCCGGGCACCTGGGCGGTGGTGATCACCACGTCCGCGGCAGCCACGTGGTCGGCGACGATCTGCTGCTGTCTGCGGAGGAAGTCGGCGGAGACCTCGCGGGCGTAGCCGCCCGCCCCCTCGCCGCTCTCCTCCATCGGCAGCTCGATGAAGCGGCCGCCGAGGGAGGCGACCTGCTCCTTGACCGCGGGCCGGATGTCCGAGACCTCCACCACCGCGCCGAGACGCCGCGCGGTGGCGATCGCCTGGAGGCCGGCGACGCCCGCCCCCATCACCACCACCTTCGCCGGCTGGACCGTGCCCGCCGCGGTCATCAGCAGCGGGAAGTACTTGTCCAGGTGGCAGGCGGCGAGGAGGACCGCCTTGTAGCCGGCGATGCTCGCCTGGGAGGAGAGCGCGTCCATCTTCTGCGCGCGGGTGATCCGGGGGACGAGCTCCATCGCCAGCGCGGAGACGCCCCGCTCCGCGAGGCGCCCCACCATGGAGAGGTTCTGGTGGGGGGCGAGGAAGCCGACCAGCGCCGCGCCCTGGCGGAGCGCCTCCACCTCGTCCGGGCCTTCGGGGGGGCCCACCTTGAGGACGAGATCCGCTCCCGGCCAGCCCGCGTTGGCGGTGACCAGCGTGGCGCCCGCCGCCTCGTAGGCGGCGTCGGCGAAGTGGGCCGCCAGGCCCGCTCCCGCCTCCACCTGGACCGCGAAGCCTTCCTTGATCAGACGCTTGACGGTCTCGGGCGTGGCCGCGACGCGGGCCTCGCCCGGGCGCCGCTCCCGGGGGACGAAGATGGTGGTCATGGAGCGATGCTCGCGTCTTCGTCGCGCGCAGGGGAAGGGGGCGCAGCCGCGCTGTTCAGCGGCGGTCATCCCCTGCGAGCACCCGCCCCCCCGCCCCCCATCAGGCACTCCGCCACCCCGGGCCCCCTCGCCAGATTTGTGGGAGCCGGGGCGGCGATGTGCCGCCCGCGCTTCGAGGGTCGGACACCATGCACGCGCGCATCCTCACCATCGCCAGCTGCGCCCTCGCCCTCGCCGCCTGCGGGATCGGCGGCTCCACCGGCGACTCGTCGCAGAACCAGGGCAACGCGGACTGCGCCGCCATGTGCGCCAACGTGGCGCGGGCGGGCTGCAACCCCGACGACGAACGGGAGTGCCTCGACACCTGCAACGAGGCGGCGGCCCACGCCGCGGCGAGCGAGAGCGAGGCCTGCCAGCAGGCCCACGCCGCCTGGGTGGGCTGCATGACCCACACCGACCTGCGGTGCAGCGGCTTCGGCGTCGACGGGCTGCCGTGCAGGGCGGACAGGGATCACGCGCGGAACTACTGCGTGCACGGCTTCACGCCGGAGGAGCCGTGCCTGGAGAACCCGGCGGCCAGCCACCTCTGCCCGGAGACGGCGCCCAACGCGAAGATCTGCAGGGGCGCGCCGGAGAGCGGGTGCGTGGTGGGCGGCACGGACAGCAACGACGATCTCTATTGCTGTCCGTGATCGCTACCTGTTGCCGAAGGGCCGGGCCGGCCTGCTGCGGAGGTAGGCCCACAGCGCCGCGATCTCCGTCTCGTTCATGTGGCGGTAGGTCTGCCACGGCATGAAGGGATCGACCGCGGTGCCGTCCGGCCGCCTGCCGGTCCTGAGGAGCTGGACGAAGTGCTGCTGCGACCACTGGCCGATGCCGGTGGCGTCGTCCGGCGTGATGTTGCTGGGCACCGGGAGCCCCGGCGGCGCGCCGGGCAGCGGGCCGCCGGAGAGCCCCTCGCCGTGGCAGCCAATGCACTGGATCTGCGCCAGCCGCTCGCCATACGCGGCGGTGGGCGCCGGCTCCGGCGCGGCGGGAATGGGCGCGTCGAAGTCGATCTGCGCCGCGTGCACCAGGTCGAGGACGCCGAAGGCGTGGAGCGCGTGGCCCACGGGGCGCAGCTCGATCGCCGTGATCTCGCGATCGACGGGAGGCAGGCGCTTCACGTGGGCGAGAATCGCCGCCAGCTCCGCGTCGGGGACGAGCCGCGTCTCGATGCACGGCATCATCCGCACCGCGGAGCCGTCGGGCTTGACGCAGTGGCGCACCGCCCGCACGAAGTCCGCGTCGCCGAAGCCGGCGGCGAGGCCGCCCTTGCCGCGGGTGATGTTGGCGCCCGCGACCCGTCCCAGCACCGGGTCGTCGATGACGGTCCTGCCGCCGCCGTCCTCGCCGTGGCACTCGGCGCAGCCGCGAGCGGCGAAGAGCCGCCTGCCCTCCGCGAGCGCCGCCTCGTCGTCGGGCAGGGCCGGCGCCGCGAAGGGACGCACCTCGAAACGCGCCCCGAGCTTGCTCTCGGAGACGATCCGCGTTCCGACGAGCGTAACGACGAGGACGGCCAGCAGGCCGGCGAGGCCGAAGCCCAGCCACTTCACGATCTTCATGTTCCCCCCCATGACCGCGGCAGAAGCGCCGCCGGTCGAAAAGAGCGGGCGCCTCTACCACGGCGGCGCCAGGGGGAGGAGGGCGGAAAATCGCACCACCAGGTCCGCGATACGCCCCAGATGGAGCTATTCGATCCGCACCTCGCCCCCCTCGATCCGCCAGCGGGTCCGGGTGGTGGCGGCGGCGAGGGCGTCGTCGTGGGTGACGAGGAGGAGCGCTCCCGGCCAGGCGGCGAGCGCTGCCTCGAGCCGCTCGATCGCGGGGAGGTCGAGGTGGTTGGTCGGCTCGTCGAGGACGAGGAGCCAGACGTGGCGCGCCATGCCCCACGCGACGTGGAGCTTGCGCGCCTCGCCGGGCGAGGGCGCCTCCGAGGCGAGGAGGCGCGCGGGATCGAGCCCGAGCGCCGCCACCAGCGAGAGGACGTTGCCCCGCTCCTCGGGCGGCAGCGCGCGCACCGCGGAGAGCGTCGCCGCCGCCTCGCCGGGCGAGAGCTCCTGCGGCAGGTAGAGCACCTTCTCCGCGGGCAGGCGCGCCTCGGCGAGGAGCGCGGCGAGGAGCGTGCTCTTGCCCGCGCCGTTGGGACCGGCGAGGTGGATCCTGTCGCCCCGCTCGACGACGAGGCGCATGTTGCGGAGGATCGGGCGATCGCCCGCGCGGATCTCCTCGCGCAGCAGCGCGGCGAGGATCGCCTTCGGCGCCGGCTCCCAGTGGAGGAAGACCGATCGCCCCAGCTCCTTCGGCAGATCGATCGCCTCCACCGCCTCCGCCAGCCTGGCCGCCTCGCGGCGCACCACCGCCACCTCGCGCCCCGCCCGCTTCTCCGCCCACGCGGCGAGGGTCGCCGCGCCGAGGGTGCGCGCGTCCGAGTCGTGGCGGTTCTTCATCCGCCTGCCGGTGCTCCTGTTCGCCGCCGCCTGCTGCTGCTTCCTGCGCGCCTCGGCGAGGCGCCGCTCCATCGCGCGCCGCGCCTCCTGCGCGCTCTCCAGCCGCTCGACGCGCTGCCGCCACTCGAGATCGCGCTGCGCCTTCGCCGCCGCGTGGTTGCCCGCGAACCAGCGGAGCTCGCCCGCCTCGAGCCAGAGGGTGCCGGCGGTGAGCTGATCGAGGAGCGCGCGATCGTGGGAGACCACCACGCCCACGCCGCGGAAGCGGCGCAGCGCGGCGACGAGCCGCTCCCGCGCCTCCGCGTCGAGGTGGTTGGTCGGCTCGTCGAGGAGGAGCACGTCCGGCGCGCGGGCGAGCGCCGCGGCGATCTGCCACCGCTTCCGCTCGCCGGGCGAGAGGCTGTGCCAGCGGGCGATCGCCTCGGGATCGAGGTGGAGCTCGTCGCGCAGCCGCTGCGCCGCGCCGTCCCACGCCCAGGCGAGCTCCTCCACCGCGGCGTCGGGAAGGTCCACGCGCTGGGGGCAGAGGTGGATCACCGGCCGGTCGGGCACGGCGCGGAAGCTCCCCGCCGTGGGAAGGAGCTCGCCGGCGAGGAGGCGGAGGAGCGTGCTCTTGCCCGCGCCGTTGGGTCCGACGAGGCCGGTCCAGCCCGGCTGGAGATCGAAGGTGGCGTCGACGAAGAGCGGGTGGGCGTCCGCGAAGGCGAACGAAGCGCCGAGGGCGCGCAGGGATGGCATGGCGGATCTCCCGAAGTGAGCAAGGGGAAGGCTGCTGCTTCAGGCGATCCGATCCACCGCGCGCACACCTCGAAGGAGTGAAGACCCGCGCGCCAACCTAACGGCGGCGCCGCGGGCGCGCAAGGGCCACTGGTCCCACGCGCCCCCCGGTGGCAGATAGGTCCCATGGACGGCATGGAGGAAGGACGCTGGCGCGGATGGCAGAACGCGGAGATCTACGATCGATTCGTGCGCGAGCGCGGGATCTACCGGTGGCTCAACGAGCGGCTGGTGGAGCGCGCGGCGCTGGAGGAGGCGCGCCGGGTGCTCGACCTGGGCTGCGGCACCGGCGCCACCACGCAGGCGTGTCTGGCGCGCCTCCCGCCGGAGGCCGAGGTGGTGGGGCTCGACGCCTCGGCGGAGATGGTGGAGGTGGCGCGGGCGCAGACCATCGATCCCCGCGCGAGCTTCGTGGTGGCCGACGCGGCGGACGCCGCAGAGGCGGTGGAGGGCCCCTTCGATCGTGCGGTCTCCAACGCCGCCTTCTGGCAGTTCCCCCGCCGCGACCGCGTGCTCGCGGCGCTGGGCGAGCTGCTGGAGAGCGGCGCGCGCTTCGTCCTCAACGTCCCCGCGGAGCGGGTGGAGAGCGGCGGCGCGGAGATCCATCCCTTCCAGGTGGCGTTGGCCCGCGCGATCGAGGCGCGGCAGGGCGCGCCCTTCGTGAGCAACGCCACGCCCTTCGATCCCGGCGCGTTCGCCGCGCAGGCGCGGCCCCACGGGCTCGAGCTGGTGGCGTGCGAGCGGCTGGTGTGGCGCGGCGCGCAGGGCGAGCTGATGGAGCTGATGCAGATCCCGGCGATGATCCGCCCGCTCACCGAGGAGCTGGACGACGCCGCCACCCGCGAGGCGCTCCTCGCCGCCCGGGAGGCGACCGATCCCGCGGAGCGGGTGGAGGTGCCGTGGCTCTACCTCACCCTGCTGCGTCGGTGAGCGCGAGGAATGCCTCGATCGCGCCGACGCAGGGACGCGGATCCGCCGCCCACGGATAGTGGCCCGTACCGGGAAGGATGGTGAGCGTGGCGCCCCGCGTGGCGGCGGCCACCGCCTCGAGGAGCGCCGGCGGCGCGACGGGGTCGAGGGCGCCGCCGAGGACCAGCGTGGGGCAGCGGGGATCGATCGGCGGCACCGCGGACTGGAGCAGCGGGCGCAGCTCCTCGAGGAGGCGCGCGTAGGCCTGCGGCGGCCGGAGGACGGTGGCGGCGATCGCCTCCTCCACCAGCGGCGGGAGCGGCCTGCCCATCGCCACCTCCTCGCGCAGCGCGGCGCGGAGGGCCGCCTCGTCCTCGGCCTGCCGCAGGCGCGCCGCGCGGCGGGCGTGGACGCCGCGCAGCGGCCCCGGCGGGCAGAGGAGGATGGCGGCGCGGGGCTGGACGAGCTGCTCGCGCAGGATCTTCCGGACCAGCCAGGCGCCGAGGGAGTGGCCGCCGATCGCCGCGGGCCCCACCTCCGCGAGGAAGCGGCCGAGGCGCGAGACGATCTGGCGCAGGCCGGGCGGCGTCCCCGGCGTGGCGCCGTGGCCCGGGAGATCGGGGAGCCAGACCTCGAAGCGGCCCGCGAGCGGGAGGGCGAGGGGCAGGAGCAGGTGGTGATCGAGCCCGGGGCCGCCGTGGAGGAGAACGAGCCGCGGCCCGGCGCCGAGGCGGCGCACGGCGAGGACCTCGCCGCCTGCGCGGATCGGCTCCGGGGGTTCGAGATCGGCGAGGCGCACGACAGGCAGCCTACCAGCAGGCGCGGGCGAGCCGCGGTGCACCGCCCCGCGGGGTTGGACACAGCCCTGCCGGCGCCTGCCTGCCCCCCGGAGTTGGTGCCGGCCCCGCCCTCTTGGCATGCTGGGGATCGGAGGCTGCATGAGGCGGGCGTGGATCGGCTGGATGGGTGCGCTGGCGTGGCTGGTCCTGCTGGTCGGGGCCTCGGGCCGCGCGGAAGCGCCGGAGCGCGCCGATGCGCCGGGGATCCGACTCGAGCGCGGCGCCCTCCTCCGCCGCTTCGGCGCGCCCGACGACCCGGTGGAGGGCGGCGTCTGGCGCTACACCGAGCCGGGGGGCACGGGCCGGCTGATCGTGGTGACGATCGATCCCGCCCGGGCGCGGATCGGCGTCCTCCCCTCCTCCGCCCCGCGGCCGCTCGCCAGCCTGGTGGCGGGCGAGCGCGGCGACTTCGTGGCGATCAACGGCGGCTTCTACGACGAGAAGAACCAGGCGATGGGGCTGGTGGTGAGCGGCGGCGCGGTCCACGCGCGGCTGCGCCGCGGCGGCGGCTCCGGCGTCTTCTTCGTGCGGGGCGGCGAGCCGGCGATCGTCCACCGGGGATCGGACCTGCTCCGCCAGCCCCTCGACGAGGCGCTCCAGAGCATCGATCGCCTCGTGGACGAGAGCGAGGTGCTGGTGCGGCAGCGCGCCGACCTCCCCCGTGACGCGCGCTCCGCGGTGGCGATCGACTGGCGCGGGCGGATCCACCTGGTGGTGGCGGTGGACGAGCGCGCCATCGCCACGGAGCGCGACGGGGCGATCCAGCTCGGCCCCGAGTCGACCACCACCGGCCCCACCCTCTGGCAGCTCGCGGAGTTCCTCGCCCGCCCGGTGCTCGAAGGGGGGCTCGGCGCCCGCTTCGCCCTCAACCTGGACGGCGGCTTCTCCACCGCGCTCCAGCTCCGCCTCCGGGGCGAGCGGCTCGCGGTGGGCGGCTACCGCGGCACCATCAACGCGCTGGTGGCGCGGCCGCGCTGATCGTTCGCGGCGGCGCGTTCGCTTGCGCTTGGCGCTTGCACCGCACGGTCTGCCGCACTACCCAAGCGGCCATGAGCCCGCTTCCCGCCGCCTTCCTCGAGCGCATCGCCCAGGACTTCCCACCCGACTTCGCCTCCCGCGATCCCGCCGAGCTGGCGGAGTACGGGCGGGACTGGACGAAGGTCCACGCCCCCGCCCCTTCGCTGGTCGCCTTCCCCCGATCCACCGACGAGGTCTCGCGCCTCCTCCGCCTGTGCAGCGAGCACGGCGTCGCGGTGGTCCCGTCGGGCGGCCGCACCGGCCTCGCGGGCGGCGCGGTGGCGGCGAAGGGCGAGGTGGTCCTCTCCCTCTCGCGCATGCGCCGGATCGATCCCGTGGACGAGCTGGGGAGCACCGTGCGCGTCCAGGCGGGGGCGATCACCGAGGCGGTCCACGAGCACGCGAAGGCCCACGGCCTCACCTGGCCGGTGGACTTCGCCTCCAAGGGCTCGAGCACCGTGGGCGGCAACATCTCCACCAACGCCGGCGGCGTGAAGGTGATCCGCTACGGCCTCACCCGGAACTGGGTCCTCGGCCTGCAGGTGGTGCTCGCCTCCGGCGAGGTGCTCGAGCTCAACGGCGCGCTGGAGAAGAACAACACCGGCGTCGATCTGCGGCAGCTCTTCATCGGCAGCGAGGGGATCCTCGGGGTGATCACCGAGGCGACGCTCAAGCTCACCCGCCTGCCGGGAAAGACCGAGGTGATGCTCTTCGCCCTGCCGAATCTGGCGGCGGTGCTCCAGCTCTTCCGCGAGGCGCAGCGCGGCCCCTTCACGGTGATGGCCTACGAGTTCTTCACCGACGTCTGCGTGGAGCGGCAGCGCCGCCACCGCCCGATCCGCCTCCCCTTCGCCACGGAGGCGAGCCACTACGCGCTGCTGGAGGTGGAGCGCGCGGAGCCCGCCAGCCTGGAGGCGTGGCAGGCGTCGCTCTTCGAGAAGGAGCTGGTCCTCGACGGGGTGGTGGCGGCCCACGCCCAGCAGGCGCAGGAGCTGTGGATGCTGCGGGAGGGGATCAGCGAGAGCCTCTCGGCCACCGGCATGCCCCACAAGAACGACATCGCCCTGCCGGTGGCGGCGCTCGAGCCGTTCGTCGCCGACTTCGAGAGGCTGATGGAGGCGAAGTACCCGGCGTTCGAGGTGGCGATCTTCGGCCACATCGGCGACGGCAACCTCCACGTCAACGTCATGAAGCCGGACGGGATGGAGAAGGAGGCGTTCCTCGCCGCCGCCCACGAGCTGGACGAGGGGATGTTCGAGCTGGTGGCGCGCCACGGGGGATCGATCAGCGCCGAGCACGGCATCGGCCTGCTCAAGAAGCCGTGGCTCCGCTACTCCCGCAGCCCCGCGGAGCTGGAGATCTTCCGCGGGCTCAAGTCGCTGCTCGATCCGAAGGGGATCCTCAACCCCGGCAAGGTGATCTAGGCGTCGCTCAGAACAGGATGCGCGTGCGGATGCTGGCGTCCAGCGCGCTCACCGCCTTGCGCACGTCCTCCGAGACGTCCGCGCCCAGGTCCATCACCAGGTAGCCGATGTTGGCGTCGGTGGAGAGGTACTGGCGCTCGATGTTGGCGTGGAGGTCGGAGACGATCCGGTTGATGTCGCGGAGCACGCCCGGGACGTTCTTGTGCACGTTGAGGATCCGGTGGGTCCCCGGCGTGCTGGGCAGCTCCACCTGCGGGAAGTTGACCGCGCCGGTGGTGGTGCCGTTGTTGACGAACTTGACCAGGGTGTGGGCCACCTCGCGCCCGATCGCCGCCTGGGCCTCCACGGTCGATCCGCCCACGTGCGGGGTGAGGATCACGTTGTCCAGCCCCTGAAGCTCGGTCTGGAAGCCGGGGCCGTTGGCGGCGGGCTCCTGGGGGTAGACGTCCACCGCCGCGCCGGCGAGGACCTTGCGGCGGAGCGCGTCGGCGAGGGCGGGGATGTCCACCACGGTGCCGCGGGAGAGGTTGAGCAGGTAGCTGCCCTGCTTCATCATCGCGATCTGCTCGGGGCCGATCATCCGGTGGGTCTGCGGCGTCGCCGGCACATGGAGGGTGACGAAGTCCGCCTGGCGCAGCAGCTCCTCCAGCGAGGCCACCGGCCGGTTGTTGCCCAGCGGCAGCCGGGTCATCACGTCGTGGAAGACGACCCGCATGCCCATCGCCTCGGCGAGGACGCCCACCTGCGAGCCGATGTGGCCGTAGCCCACGATCCCCAGCGTCTTGCCGCGGATCTCGTGGCTCCCCTCCGCGGTCTTGAACCATCTGCCCGCGTGGGTGTCGCGGGAGCGATCCGGAATCCTGCGGGCGAGCATGATGATCTCGCCGATCACCAGCTCCGCCACCGAGCGGGTGTTGGAGAAGGGGGCGTTGAAGACGGGGATCCCCTTGCGGTTGGCCGCCTCGAGGTCGATCTGGTTGGTGCCGATGCAGAAGGCGCCGATGGCGAGGAGCCGCCGCGCGTGGGAGAGCACCTCCGCGGTGACCTGGGTCTTGCTGCGGATCCCGAGGATGTGGGCGTCCGCGATCCGCTCCGCCAGCTCCTCGCCCTGGAGCGCCGGCTTGAGCGACTCCACCTGGAAGTGCTCGGCGGCGAAGATCTCCGTGGCCGAGGGATGGATGTTCTCCAGGAGGACGACCTTGATCTTGTCCTTCGGAAAGGAGGTCACGGGCGTGGCGGTGGCGGGCATTCGGTACCGACCTCGTTCGGATGGCGGCTGTGCGGCGCCTCTATAGCGCATGGAAGATGCGGGGAGAACGCGCAGGTGGCAGCGCCTCCTTCCCCGCTCACCGGGGCAGCACCCACGGCCCGCGGGCGCGGACCTCGACCGCCCCCGCGCGGGAGACCAGGGTGAGCTCCCGCCCCTGGGCCAGGGTGAGCATCGGGTGGGTGTGGCAGCAGTCGAAGCGGGTGACGATGGGGAGATCCCGGTCGCCGACGATCTCGAGGAGGAGCTCCTCCATGGAGAAGGGCGCCCCCTCGTCCCGGTAGAACTCGGGCTTGCCCACGATCAGCCCGGCGATTCTGTCGAAGACGCCGAGGCGCTCGAGGTGGCGCCAGTTGCGCTCCAGCCGGGAGATGGGCGCCTCCATGTCCTCGATCAGCAGGATCCAGCCGGTGAGGTCGGGGAAGACGTCGGTCCCCGCGTTGGAGACCAGGGTGTTGCAGTTGGCGGCGAGGAGGGGGCCGCTCGCCTCGCCCTCGCGCAGCGCGCGCCAGCCCGGGTTCTCCTCGAAGATCCGCGGCGCCTTCCAGTCGCCGCCCCAGTCGCCCGCCCGGTTGCTCCAACGGGCGGGCGGCTGCAGGGGCCGGCTCTCCGCGGAGGTGAAGGTGACCGCGGCGAGGAAGGCGTCGCGGGTCTCCGGGAGGATCTCCGGCCACTCGGCGAAGTTGGGCATCACCGCCGGCCCGTAGAAGGTGGAGACCCGCGCCCGGGTGAGGAAGGCGAGGTGGAGCGAGGTGACGTCGCTGAAGCCGGAGAGGATCTTCGGATGGGCGCGGATCGCGTCGAAGTCGAGGAAGGGGATCAGGCTCGAGGAGTTGGAGCCCCCCACCGTGGCGATCACCGCCCGCACCTCGGGATCGAGGATCAGCTCCATCAGCTCCTCGGCCCGCTCCCGGGGGGAGCCGGCGCGGTAGCCCTGGGACCGGCGGGAGGCGGTGAGCGATCCCTCCTTCACCGCGTAACCGAGCCGGCGGAGCTGCTCGAGGCCGTGGCGGTACTTCTCCGGGTAGCGGACGTGCGAGGGCGCGGAGGGCGTGAAGATGCCGACGGTGTCGCCGGGCAGGAGCGCCGGTGGACGGATCGGGTCGAGGGACATGGGGCTCTCCGGTCGTTGGTCGCGTGCGGGATGATGCCACGCGGCGCGCCCCGCCGGCGGACGAACGGACCTCCACCCGCAGGGGAAGGGGAGCATGTGGTCCGATGTAATTGTGCAACGGAGAGCGTTACACGGGCGGTGAGACAGGGCATGCTAGAGGCTCCATGCTCTACTCCGATGCAGCGAGCAGACTGCGAGCCCACGTCGCCTGGATTGCCGCCGCGATCATCCTCGCGGCGGGCGCGCTCGACTTCGTGCAGGTGGGCGAGTTCCCCGCCCTGCCGCTGCTCGTGCGCGTCGTCTGGGCCAGCGCCATGGCGCTGGCCGCGTACGTGATTCCCCGCGTCTCCAGCATCGCGCGGGACCGCGTGCTCATCGCCCTGGCGGCGCTGAGCGTCGTGTGCTGGCTGGCCCTCACCCTCCTCACCGCCGGCGCGGAGGGCGCCTACTTCTGGTGGATGCTCGCCCTCCCCCTGATGTTCGGCGCGCTCACCCCGGACAACCTGCCGGCGACCTCGCTCGCCGGAGCGGGCACGCTCCTCGGCAACCTCTTCGTCCTCTGGAGCGAGGGGGCGGCGCCGACGGCGTACTTCACCTGGCTGGTGATCGCCCTGAGCACCTTCGGTCTGTCCACCGCCAGCGTCCTCGGCTACCGACGGCTGCTCGACGCGGAGACCGCCCTGGAGCGCGCCCGCGCTGACGCGGAGCGGGAGCTGGCGATGAGCGAGCAGCGGCGCGCCCACGCGGAGAAGCTGGCGCTCATCGGCAGGCTGGCGGCGGGGATCGCCCACGAGATCAACAACCCCCTCGCCTACGTGAAGGCCAACCTCGCCCACCTCGACAGGGAGCGGACCGGGAGCCTCCTCGTCTCCGACCTCGAGGCGCTCCTCGCGGAGAGCCAGATGGGCCTGGCGCGGATCGAGCAGATCGTCGCCGACCTCCGCTCGTTCGCCCGGGTGGACGAGCCGACGCTCACGCCCTGCGACATCCGCGCGATCGTGGAGGAGGCGGTGCGCATCTCCTCGGTCCGGACCCGCGAGGTGGCGGTGGTGGACGTGGAGGTGCAGGACGCGCTGCCTGCGGTCACCGCGAGCCACAACAAGCTGGTGCAGGTATTCGTCAACCTGCTGGTCAACGCGGCGGACGCGGTGGCGGAGGGAGGCCGCGGCCCGCGCTGGATCCGGATCGAGGCGGCGTCGCGGAACGGCACGGTGGAGGTGCGGGTGAGCGACAGCGGTCCCGGCATCCCGCAGGAGATCCTCCCCCGCCTCTTCGAGCCGTTCTTCACCACCAAGGCGGACGGCAAGGGGACGGGGCTCGGGCTCTCCCTGGCCCGCGAGTTCGTCGAGGGGTACGGCGGGACGATCGAGGTGGAGAACGCGCCCAACGCGGGCGCGAGCTTCCGGATCCGGCTGCCCGCGGCGCCGGCGGCGATCCGCGCCGCCTAGCGGCGTCGGGGGGCGGGCGCGGGGCGCGGCACCGTCGGGAGGGGCTCGAGGATCTCCACGCCGTCCGGCAGGTTCTCGATCCGCACCTTGTAGGGCGCCAGCGACTTCGCGTCGCCGTCCACCACCGCCCTGGCGGTGAGGCTCTTCTCGTCCAGCTTCTCGATCACGCGCTTGGGGCCCCGCAGCCGGGCGCGGATCGCCACCGCCTGGCGGGCGCCGGGGACGTTGGCCACGTCGAGGCGCACGGTCCGCTCGGAGCGCTCGGGCCCCACGCTCACGTTGACCTCGGCGCGGTGGACGCCGCCGCGCACCCGCACGTGGGGCCCGGGGAGCTCGAAGACCACCGAGGCGGTCACGTCCGACTCCGCGCCGGTGACGTCCACGGGCGCGGTGCGGACGAAGCGGACGTCGCGCATCTCGCCGGCGGGCCCCTCGATCTCCACCTCGCCGGGATCGACCGAGGTGCGCTCCACCGTGTGGCCCTCCGCCACCTCGCCCTGGAGGATGGGGCGGACGGGGACGCGCCGCTTCTCCCGCGCCTCGAGGCGGATGCCGATGGTGGAGGGCGAGATCGAGACCACGTCGAGGTCGGGCGGCAGGGCGAGCTGCTCCTCGCGGATCCGCACCGTGGCGGTCCCCTTGCCGAAGGAGGTCAGGTCGAGGGTCACCGGTCCGAGCTGCTCCGGCGCCAGCGCGCGGATCGCCGCGGAGGAGCCGGAGAGGCGCACGGTGATCTCCGGGGGCACGTCGGCGGTGTTGATCAGCGCTACCGGCTCCCGCAGAACCAGGCGCAGGCCCACGGTGGTGGTGACCTCCTGCTCGGTGCGCACCGCGAAGAAGATGGCGATGCCGAGGACCAGGGAGAAGAGCTTGAGGCTCAGCTTCGAGCTGAAGAACTCGCGGTCGATCATGCCGCTGCCTTCCTGGGCCGCGGCGGCAGGGTGCCGCGGCGCGGCGCAGCGTAGAGGCGTAGGAGGAACTTGCGGAGGACGTCCGCGTCCATGTCGCGGTGGATCTTGCCGCCCACCGCCAGGGAGAGCTTGCCCCGCTCCTCGGAGACGACGAGCACCGCCGCGTCCACCTCCTCGGTGAGGCCGATGGCGGAGCGGTGGCGGGTGCCGAGATCGCGCCCGACGGTCGGGTTGGCGGTGAGGGGCAGCATGCAGCGGGCGGCGGCGATGCGCCCGCGGGAGATGACCACGGCGCCGTCGTGGAGGGGGCCGCCCTTGTAGAAGATGGTGCGGAGGAGCTCGTCGGAGACCTCCGCGTCGATCCTCACCCCCGTCTGCATCAGCTCGTCGAGCTCGGCGTCGCGCTCGAGGACGATGAGCGCGCCGTGGCGGAGCTGCGCCATCTTCACCGCCGCCTGGACCACCTCCTCGATGCGCGAGGCCTCGCCCGCGCGGTCGTGGCCGATGCTCCACCCCTGCCCCAGCCTGGCGAGGCCGCGCCGGATGTCGTTCTGGAAGATGACGATGATGCCGAAGATGAAGGAGTAGGAGAGGAACTGGCTCACCAGCCAGTGGAAGGTGTGGAGGCCCAGCGCCTTGGAGGCGAACCAGGCCACGGCGATCATCCCCAGCCCCACCAGCATCGGGACCGCGGTGGTCCCCTTGATGAGGAGGAGCACGCGGTAGATGACGTAGGAGACGAGGAGGATGTCGGCGATCGCCACCAGGATCTGCCAGGGGCCGCCGAGGCCCAGCAGGCTGCTCAATCCCATCCGCCATCTCCCCGTACGAAGAAGGAGCCACCGTTCTCGGCGCGCGCCACCGCGTCCGCGAGGCGCACCGCGTCCCTGCAAGCCCCCACGTCGTGGACCCGGACCACCGCCGCGCCGCCGAGGATGGCTGCCACCACGCTCGCCGCGGTCGCTGCGTCGCGCTCGTGCACCGGCCGCCCCGTGACGTGTCCGAGAAAGCCCTTCCGGCTCGTGCCCACGAGGATCGGCCTGCCGACCGACGCCCCGAGCAACGAGAGGTTGCGAAGTAGGAACAGATTCTGGTCGGCAGTCTTCCCGAAACCGAACCCCGGATCGACCAGCAGGCGATCGGGTGGAACCCCGCGCGCCCGGGCAGCCTCCACCCGCTCCTCGAGCGCCTCGGCCACCTCGCCGAGCACGTCCTCGTAGTCGGTGCGCTCCGCCATCACGTCCGGCTCGGCGGGCGTGTGCATCACGCAGGCGGCGACGTGGGTATGACGGCGGACCACGTCGGCGAGGGCGTCGTCCGCCAGCCCGCGCACGTCGTTGACCATCTCCGCCCCCGCCTCGATCGCCGCCTCGGCCACCGCGGCACGGGAGGTGTCCACCGAGATGGGCACGTCGCGGATCTCCCTGGCGAGGAGGCGGATCACCGGCTCGACCCGGGCGCGCTCCTCCTCCACCGAGATGGGCGTCCATCCCTCGCCGTACGGCCCCCGCGGCCGGGTCGACTCGCCGCCCACGTCGAGGATGTCGGCGCCCGCCTCCACCAGGGCGCGGGCGTGGGCGAGGGCCGCCTCCGGCGCCTGGTACCTGCCGCCGTCGGAGAAGGAGTCGGGGGTGACGTTGACGATCCCCATGATCAGCGTGCGCCCCGCCCCGGCGACCCGGCTGCCGATCCGCACCGGCGGCGGCCGCTCGCCGGCGAGGAAGCAGGCGCGGAGCATCTTGCCGCCGGTGAGGAAGGCGCCCTCCACGTCGGGGCGCTGCTGCAGCCAGGTCCCGAGCCGCTTGTGCTGCTCGAGCCTGCCGGAGAGGAGGAAGGCCCCCTCGCGATCGCCCGCGGTGAGGCGGGGCATCGTCTCGTCGCGGGCGCAGGTGGCGCGCACCAGCTCCGCGGTGGCGGGGGGCAGGCCGGAGACGAGGAGGTGCCCCTGGGCCAGCGTGCTCCCCACGAAGCTCGCCGCTGCGGTGGGAAAGCCCAGCGGGCGCAGCGCCATGCGGAGGTCGTCCGGGTGGTCGAAGCTGAAGAAGCGGGCGCGGATCATCGTGGCTCCCCTGCGCGCGGCGGCGGTGGTCGGCCAGGACGGTCCAGCGGGACGGCCGCGCAGCACCGGCTCCCTTAACGCCAATTCCGGGCGGTGGACACACAAAAACGGCCAGCAGGTCGGAACCTGCTGGCCGCGCTTCAGAACCCGCATCGCCGGGTGCGACGCCGGCGCCGCGGGGCGCCGCCCGGTGGACCGGGCAGCCGCCGGTGCGAGGGGGCACCGGCGCCGAAAGCCTTACGCCTTCCCCGGCTCGCTGCTGGGCAGCTTGCCCAGGCCCTCGAGGGCGTCGAGGATGTTCTTCTTGTCCTTCTTCTCGCCGGTGGCGGGGGCGGTGGTGGGCTTGCCGAGCACGGTGGTGTTGGGCTTGACCCGGTTGATCCTGCCGCCCTTCATCAGCACGTCGATGTCGTCGCCGTCGATGGTCTCGTGCTCCATCAGCGCGTCGGCCATGGCGAGGAGGATGGGCAGGTTCTCCTCGAGGAGCTTGCGGGCCACGTCGTACTGCTCGGTGACGATCCGCCGCACCTCCGCGTCGATGTCCCGCGCGGTCTGCTCGGAGTAGTCGGCGGTGTTGCCGCCGCCCATCCCGTCGCGGCCGAGGAAGACCTCGCCCTGCTTCTTGCCGAAGGTCATCGGCCCGAGGGAGCTCATGCCCCACTCGCAGACCATGGAGCGGGCCATGTCGGTGGCGCGTTCGATGTCGTTGCCGGCGCCGGTGGTCTTCTGGCCGTTGAGCACCAGCTCCTCGGCGATGCGCCCGCCCATCAGGACGGAGATGGCGCCCAGCGCGTACTCCTTCGAGATGTTGAGGCGATCCTCCACGGGGAGCTGCTGGGTGAGGCCCAGGGCGCGGCCGCGGGGGATGATGGTCACCTTGTGGACCGGGTCGGTGCCGGGGAGGAGCTTGGCCACCAGGGCGTGGCCCGCCTCGTGGACCGCGGTGGTGTACTTCTCCTTCTCGGACATGACCAGCGAGCGCCGCTCGGTGCCCATCAGCACCTTGTCCTTGGCGTTCTCGAAGTCGGACATGTCCACCCGCTCCTTGTTCATGCGGGCGGCGAGGAGCGCTGCCTCGTTGACCAGGTTCTCCAGGTCGGCGCCGGAGAAGCCGGGGGTGCCGCGGGCGATCACCTCGAGATCGACGTCGGGGGCGAGCGGGGTCTTGCGGGTGTGGACCTTGAGGATCCCCTCGCGGCCCTTCACGTCGGGGCGCGGCACCACGATCCGGCGGTCGAAGCGGCCGGGGCGCAGCAGCGCCGGGTCGAGGACGTCGGGCCGGTTGGTGGCGGCGATGAGGATCACGCCCTCGTTCGACTCGAAGCCGTCCATCTCCACGAGGAGCTGGTTGAGGGTCTGCTCGCGCTCGTCGTGACCGCCGCCGAGCCCCGCGCCGCGGTGGCGGCCCACCGCGTCGATCTCGTCGATGAAGATGATGCAGGGGGCGTTCTTCTTGCCCTGCTCGAAGAGGTCGCGCACGCGGCTCGCGCCCACGCCCACGAACATCTCCACGAAGTCGGAGCCGGAGATGCTGAAGAAGGGGACGCCCGCCTCGCCGGCGACGCTGCGCGCCAGCAGCGTCTTGCCGGTGCCCGGGGGGCCCATGAGCAGCACGCCCTTGGGGATGCGGCCGCCGAGCTTGGTGTACTTCTTGGGATCCTTGAGGAAGGAGACGATCTCCTCCAGCTCGTCCTTGCACTCGTCGATGCCCGCCACGTCCGCGAAGGTGATCTTGTTCGACACCTCGGAGAGGAGCTTGGCCTTCGACTTGCCGAAGGACATCGCCTTGCCGCCGCTCCCCTGGAGCTGGCGCATGAAGAGGAGGAAGACGACGAAGAGGAAGACGATCGGCAGGCCCTGCAGGAGCACCTGCAGCCACACCGAGTTCTGCTCCTCCTTCTCGAACTTGAACTTCACGTCCGAGGCGCCGAGCTTCTCGATCAGCTTCTCGCCGACGGGGCCCGAGGTCTTGTACTCGGTCTTGTCGCCCTTCAGCGTGTAGGTGTGGGTGTTGCCCTTGATGGCAACCTGCTCGACCTGCTGCTTCTCCACCTGGGTGAGGTAGGTGGAGTACTCGGTCTCCTTCACCTCGGTGCCGTTGTGGTTGAAGAACTGGTAGAAGCTGACGAACATCACGATCAGCACTACCCACAGCAGAACGGTCTTGTACGACTGTCGCACGCGCACTAGCCCCTCGGCTTCTCTGGGAACGGAACAACCTAACGGACAGGCAGCGCGCGCTCAACGAAATGCGGGCCGCCCACCGCCCGGAACACGACGCCAGAACGCGCCTGCCCCGTCGAACTATGCCGGCACGCCTGCGACGCCCCGGTCCGCGGGAGACCGCCGGCACGGCGGGTTTCCCATCAGCGAGGGGCCAACCGCCGAGGCGCGGGCTTCGTTCCGGCGCCTTCGCGCGCTACCTCCTCCGGCGCCGCAGGTGCCTGCCCGCCTGGCCGGTAGGCCCGGGGGCGGCGGAGAACAAGCCGGCCCGTACGGAGACGAGGACGCCGCCGGGCAGGTGGAGCTCCCCGTCGCGGCCCCTGGCGAGGAGGCGCAGGACCTCCTGCACCCGCACCGCCGCGGGCGGCCGACCCCCTGCCCGCTCGATCCTCTCGCGCACCACCCGGCGCCGGAGCGCCAGCGGCATCGCCAGCAGGCGCGCCACGGGCACCGCCGCCTCCCCGCCGGCGAGGCGCTCCGCCCGCCTGGCGAGGTAGCGCTCGTCCGCGGCGGCCAGCTCGGCGAAGCGGGCGATGGCGGGGATCGCCCCGGGCGCCAGCCGCTCCAGCGGCGGGATCACCTCCGCCCGGAGCCGGTTCCTGGCGAAGCGGCGGTCGGCGTTGGAGGGATCCTCCACCACCGGCAGCTCCAGGGCGCGCACCACCCGGTGGAGGGCGGCGCGGCGCACGCCGAGGAGCGGGCGGAGGATCTGCGCCCCGGCGATCCGCGCCCGCGCGCGCATGCCGGAGACGCCGCGCAGCCCGGCGCCGCGGACGAGGCGGAGAAGGACGGTCTCCGCCTGATCGTCGAGGGTGTGGGCGGTGGCGATCGGCCGCCCCGCCGCCTCCCGGGCGAGGGCGCGGTAGCGGGCGGTGCGCGCCGCCGCCTCGAGGCCCCCCCTGCCGCGCACCTCCACCCGGACGCACCGCGCCGGAACGCCCAGGCGCCCCGCCGCCTCGAGGGCCCGCGCCGCCGCGGCGGCGGAGTCGGGACGCAGGCCGTGATCGACGTGGATCGCCTCCAGCGCCGGCCGCCGCTCCGCGGGAAGCCGCGCGAGCAGGGCAAGGAGGCCGAGGGAGTCGGCGCCGCCGCTGAAGGCGACGACCAGGGGGTCGCCCGCGCGGACGCCGAGGGCCTGGAGCCTTTCGGCGAGCGCCGCGCCTGCGCTCCCGGGCGCGAAGAGATCCATCGTTTCTCCTGCCGCGCGGACCGGCGCCGCCTCGCCCCGGGCGGCGAGTTGTGACGGCGGGGGCCGGTCCGTATTGTTGGAACGAGTGACCACGATCAGGTGGTAGGGGGCCCCTGGAGGGGGGCGAGCGCCGGGCGGAATGGGGGACCGCCCCGCGCGGTTGGGGAGGACGAACCACGGCGGGACCACCCGCCGCCCCCGCCCCGGGTGGCGGGAAGGGTCCGGACCCGCCGCAGGTTGGAGCGCGGAAACCAGGGGCGGCTTCGGACATCGAAGAATTCGAGCCTGGGTTCAGGGGTCCCCCCTCCCCCTCTGGGCCCTCGGGATGCTTCCGGGCATCCCACCTTTACGAGGAGCGAACCTCCTCGGACAGCGGTTGGATCCAGGGGTCCCCCCCCTCCCCCTCTGGGTCCGCTGGGGCCGCCGGGCATCGTCCCGGCGGCCCGTTTTTTTGTCCGGGAAGCAGGCGGGCGATCGCTCGGTCGCGGGCGGCGATCAGCCGTCCTCCTCCTCGTCGTCCTCCTCCGTCTCCTCCGCGAACCAGGTGAGCTCGTCGCCCGTCCCCGCCGCGTCGAGCTCCTCGTTGCTCGGCATCCGCGCCGCCACGTCGCTCTGCACCGAGGCGAGCGCCTCCATCCTCCTGGCGAGGCGGTGGAGGCGCAGCCCCTCCTCCTCCTCCAGCTCGAGGTGGGCGTCCACCTGGCCGAAGAGATCGACGGCGGTGCCGAAGTCGCCGGCGCGCCGGGCCAGCTCCGCGGCGAGGTAGAGGATCCGCCCCTTCTCCGCGGCGGGCACCTGCCCCTCGTCGAGCGCCGCCTCGTAGAGCTCCACCGCCTCCTCGAGGAGATCGCGCTCCAGCGCCTGGTCGCCCGCGGCGCGGGCGCACCAGGCGCCGCGCAGGTAGAGGTCGGCGAGCGGCAGGGGATCGTCGCTGGTGAGGTAGTCGCGGCAGCGGGCGGCGAGGACGTACCGCTCCGCGGGGGTGGGCTCGCGGTCGCCGATGCCCGCCTCCTTCGCCAGCTCGCCGCGGCGGATCCAGCGGCGGAGGTGGTCGAGGTCCTCCTCCTCCGGGATGGCGAGGGGGCGGAGCGGCGGCGGGACGCCGGGGCGATCGATCTCCTCGCCCTCCTCCAGCTTCCCGCCCTCGAACGCCTCCGCGTAGCCGGCGTAGCGGCAGGTCGGGCAGGCGATCATGTCGGCGGCGATCGGATCCGGTCCCTCGAAGACCGGCCGGTAGTCGGTCTCGATGGCGACGGGGGCGACGCCGACGGGCACCTCGACGCCGAAGCCCGTGTTGCAGACGGGGCAGCGGAGGGTTCGGCCTACGTATTCGGTCATCGGAGTTGCTACTCGCAGAGGCCGCCGTTGGGAGTGCCGTCTGCAAAAACCTGGTCGATCATCTCGAAGGTCGGCGTGCCCGACCCGTCGGCGGGCCAGATCACCCTGCCCGCGAGCCACGTATCACACGGGCTCGCAAGGCGCGCCGGGTTGTCGAAGCCGGGCAGGACCGACAGGTCGAATTCGGACGAGCGCAGGAAGACCTTCAAGCCGACGTCCACGGGAGCCATGCACTTGCCCGGTCGCGCCTCCGTCGCTCCCGAACAGACGAGGCCGGCGGCGCAATCCCGCGCCTCGCTGCAGTTGGGGGCGGCGCTGCGCTGGCGCTCGTCCTTGTGGAGGCGCGCATAGACCCAGTAGCTCTGCCCCGCCTCGGGGCGGTTGAGCACCGCGGTCTCCACCAGCGGTCCGTAGCCCAGATCGTCGATGAGGAGGAGCGGGTCGTCGAAGGGGTCGCCGACGACGCCCCAGTCCGGATCGAGATTGTCCCAGTAGAGGTCGTTGTCGTCGCTCCAGATGGCGTCGGCGGTGCCGCGCACGAAGTGGAGGTCCACGTCGACGGTCTGGGCGTTCCAGGCGATCTCCACGGCGATGTCCCGGCGCGGCGCCACGTGGATGGTGACGGTGGCGGGCCTGCCCGCGGCGTCGGTGGTCGCCTCGAGGCCGAGGGAGTCGCGCACCAGCACGTCCACCCGGTAGTCGCCGGTGGCGTCCGCCTCGAGGGTGCGCACCAGCGGCTCGCCGCTCACGGTGCCGAGGCGCGAGGCGGAGGTGGGCGAGGTGAGGGTCCACTCCACCGTGACGTTCTCGCCGTCCTCCGCGTCGCCGCTGCAGCCGTCGCCGGCGCGGGCGTCGAAGACCACCACGTCGGAGGGCTCGACCACGGGCAGGACGTCGCCGGGCGCGAAGAGCTCGTTGGTTCCGTCGATGCGGCGGATCTCCCGCACGTAGACGCAGGCGACCGGCGCGGTGTTGGGCACCACGGTGGCGGTGATCTCCACGTCGACCACCGGCGAGGTGATCGAGTCGGACTCGATGCGCACCACCGCGCCCGCCGGGCCCTCGGTGCCCGCGGGCGGGTTGAACTCGACGCGGAAGTCGCCGGCGGTGAGGGCGGGGATGGTCATGCCCGCCTCGGCGTTGGCCGGGAGCGAGAAGCCCGCCGCCGCGGCGCCGGCGGGATCGACGAAGGCCACCTTGTGGACCTGGAGGGCGTCGCCACCGCCGTTCTGCAGGGTGACCAGGGCCGCGGCGTGGTCGCCCGCGGTCACCTCGCCCAGGTCGAGGACGTCCGGGGGGCTCACCTTCGTGTCGGCGCAGCGGCGCTGGTTCTCCGGGGTGTTGGGCAGGCAGGCGATCACCTCCAGCCTGCCGGCGACGCCGTCGCCCACCAGCGGAATGCGCACCGCGGGCCGGTCGGGGTCGTTGGAGCGGACCACCGCGGTCGCCTGGTAGCGGCGCACCTCGTCCGGCGCGAAGCGGACGCGCACCTGGGTGCTCTGGAGCGGTCCGACGACCAGCGGGATCGGCGACTGGAGGGAGAAGGCGGCGGCGGAGCTACCGTCCTCCGCCTCGAAGTCGATGGCGCGCACGTCGAGCGGCACCTGTTCCGCCGAGCGGATCACGAAGGTCTCGTCCGCGAAGCCGCCGATGGGGACCTCGCCGAACGAGAGCCCGTCGAGGACGTTGCCGGCGTTGGTCTCCACGCGGATCGACGGGTGGATCGACGCCGCGTTCGTCTCCCCGCAACCGGCTGCGGCGAGGGCGAGGAGGAGCGGAAGGAGGGCGGCTGCTGCTCGGAACTTCGGCGACATGGTTCCCCCGGCGGACGGAATCTCCACATTCTACACGAGCCCACCCGGGCCCGCGCGCGGGTTACTTTCGTTGACAGAGCGCCTTCGAGTGTGTGGAATCCCCTGCAACTATTCGCCCCCGAGGCGCAGGAGTCGAGACGAATGGCCGGCACGGACAAGCGCAAGCAGAGCCTCTACTTCCCCGAGGACATGCTCCGCGAGATCCAGGAGGAGGCGACCCGCCAGGATCGTTCGCTCTCCTGGGTCGTGCAGCAGGCGTGGCGCATCGCCCGCACCGAGATCATGCGGTTCCCCTCGGTGAACGACGTGATCGGCGAGCCCGCCCTCCCCGATCGCAAGGAGGAGGAGGAGGAGCGGCAGCGCAACGGCTGATCCGCGGCGGTTCCAGCACGAACGCCCGACGGGCCGCATGGCCCTGTCGGGCGTTTTGCGTTCCTGCGCGGCATCCAGGGAAGGCCGCGCCGCCGGAGGGCTGCCGCTCCGCGGTGGAGCGGCGGCGGATCGGTCAGTCGCCGAGCGCCTCGCCGATCACCCGGACCAGCAGGTGGTTGAGCAGCTCCACCTGGTACCCGCCGATGGTCGGCTCCAGGTGCGGGTTGCCGATGCCGCTGTGGTCGGTGAGGAAGGTGTAGGTGCCGCCGGTGGCGATGCCGAGGTTGCGGAGGAGGAACGCCGTCTCCTTGTCGATGCCGCTCGCCGCCACCGGCACGATCCGCACGCCCAGCGCGGCGGCGCGGGCGGTACAGCTGCTGCATCCTCTCGACGATCGCCGGGCGGTGGTGCGTACCTTCCGTCTCTGCACGGAGGAAAGCCATCCCCGCCCCGTTCGCCAGCGGGGCTGCTGCTTTCCGGATGCGTGCAGGAATCCAGGGCGTCAGTGGGGCCGCTGCTGCTCGTCGTGCAGCTCGTGCTCGAGCTCGTGCTCGGTGCGCGCCTTGATCACCCGCTGGGTCTCGGTCTCCGCCTCGGTCTCCACCTGGCGGCGGCGGACGAGCCCCTGGGTCTCGTCCACCCAGAAGAAGATCACCCGGAGGAAGGCGGCGATCACCACCACCAGGTAGGAGGAGAGGAACCACTCGAGGATCGCGCCCGCCACGCCCCAGTCCGGCGCGATGCGCACGTAGGTGGTGCCGGTGAGCGGCACCAGGACGAAGGCGATGTAGTGGGAATTGCAGTAGGGGCAGGAGACCAGGTAGCCGACGAAGGTCTTCTTGCCCCCCAGCTTCTCCCGCAGCGGCGCGAAGATCCGCTCGTGGGCGATGGTGTACGAGATCCCCATCACCACGGCGGAGACGAAGAGGAGCTGGATCAGGTCGGGTTCGATGGCGGTGCGCTCCTTCCGGAAGGGAAGGTGCGCACCGGCCGGCCTTCCATCAAACCCGCGGGGGGATGCGGAGGAGCTGGCGCGCCTGATCGGGGGTGGCCACCGGCCGGTCCGCCTTGCGGGCCATCTCCACCACCCGCTCGACCAGCTCGAAGGAGCCCTTCGCGAGGACCCCCTTCGAGACGTAGATGTTGTCCTCGAGGCCGACGCGGACGTTGCCGCCCAGCTCGATGGCGATCTCGGCCATCGGGAGCTGGTGGCGCCCCACCCCGGCCACCGTCCAGGTGCACCCCTCCGGGAGCTCGGAGCGCATGAATTCCAGCACGGAGCGGCGCGCGCCGAGGGCGCCGGGGACGCCGAGGACGAAGTCGAAGTGGGCGGGGAGATCGAGGAGGCCGTCCTTCGCCAGGGCGAGGGCCATGTCGATCATCCCCACGTCGAAGCACTCGATCTCGGGGACGATCCCCGCGGCGCGGATGCGGCCGGCGAGGTCGCGGATGAGGGGCCGCGGGTTCCAGAAGACGTCGTCGCCGAAGTTGACGGTCCCGGTGGAGAGGGTGGCCATCTCCGGCTTCGCCGCGCCCGTGAGGGTGAGCGGCTGGGCGCGCTCCTCGACGCTCATCCCCACCGCGCCGCCGGTGCTGGTCTGGCAGATGAGATCGGGGGCGAGCGCGCGGATCCGCTCGATGGTCTCGCGGAAGAGCGCGGCGCTCTGGGAGGGCCTGCCGTCGGGCTCGCGCACGTGGAGGTGGACGATCGACGCGCCCGCGTCGCGGCAGCGCTTCGCCTCCTGGGCGATCTCCTCGGGGCTGATCGGCAGGTACGGGGTCTGCTCCCGGGTGGTCTCCGCGCCGACGAGGGCGGCGGTGATGACGAGCGGCGGATGGGCCATGTGGCGCGACTCCTTTGGTTTCCGCGACCACCTTGCCAAGGCGGCGTGCGCTCGGCAATCAGTCTTCGCAGTCGGACACCTTGACGTAGCCGGCGGGGCAGCGGTGCCTGCCACCGACGCACGTGGCGTCGACGTACTTGCGGAAGTCGCCCGCCTCCACGCAGCTCCGCACGCAGGCTTCGCGGGCCTGGCGGCAGTCGCCGGGTTCCTCGAGGGTCTCGTCCTCCTCCTCGCAGAGGGCGTCGTCGTCCCAGGGGCAGCAGCCGGCGAGGGCGAGGAGCGCGGCGATGGCGACGTTGCGAAGGCTCATGGCCCCATCCTACCGTGGCACGGGATGTCCCTCGATCTGGCGCGCCGCGTCCGTGTGGTGGCCGCGGCCGGGCTGTACCTTGCGGCCAACTCTTTCGGAGGTCGTTTCCCGATGCGCCGTCTCATCGCCGCCCTGCTCCTCGCCGCCACGGGCTGCACCCACGTCCCCGCCGAGCGCCCCCGCGCCGCCAACGCCGCCACCTGGGAGGCCGCCCTGGAGGAGGGTCCGCGGGTGGAGGTGATCCCGCTGGTCACCGGGGAGATCGAGGTGGAGCGCTCCTTCCTCCTCGACTTCGACAGCGAGCACCTCCACGACCGCACCGACGGGAAGCGGTACGTGCCGGTGCTCGCCTGGCTGGTCCGCCACCCCGAACACGGCGACCTGCTCATCGACACCGGCTTCGACCACACCTTCGCCGAGAGCGGCCACGGCAACTTCGGCGGGCTCGCCTTCCTGGTGGGCTTCGCGCGGCAGAAGCCCGGGCACGACACCGCGGCCCTGCTGCGCGCGCTGGGCGTCGACCTCGCCGCGCTGCGGATGATCGTCCTCTCCCATATGCACCCGGACCACACCGCCGGCCTGCCCGACCTGCCGAAGAGCGTGCCGGTGGTGGTGGGCCGGGGCGCGGTGGAGAGCTACGGCGCCCCCTGGTACGCGCCGGCGGATCACCTGGCCGGGATCGAGGTGCTCCACACGCTCGATCTGCCCGCCGACGGCGGCGCGGTCGATCTCCTCGGCGACGGCTCGGTGCTGGCGCTCCCCACGCCGGGCCACGCGGCGGGCAACCTCTCCTTCCTGCTCCGCGCGCAGGGCGGGCCGGTCCTCCTCACCTGCGACGCGTCGCACACGCGGGAGGGCTTCGATCTCGGCGTGGCGCCGGGGGGCGTGGAGGATCGCACCCGCGCGGCGGAGAGCCTCGAGCGGCTGCGGCGCTTCGTGGAGCGCCACCCCGCGGTGCGGGTCAAGGCGGGGCACGACGCGGGCGACTGGGACATGTCGCGGGGGATCCAGGATCCGCTCTAGTGGCCCTGGTGCGCGCCCCCGCGCCACGCGCCGGGGGTCTGGCCGGTCCAGCCCTTGAAGGCGCGGTGGAAGGCGCGGGGCTCCGAGTAGCCGAGGAGGAAGGCCACCTCGGCGATGGAGACCCGCCTGTCCTCCAGGTAGCGCAGGGCGAGGCCGCGGCGCAGCGTCTCCAGCTCGGCGCCGAAGGAGGTGCCCGCCTCGGCGAGGCGGCGGTGGAGGGTGCGGGTGCTCATGTGGAGCCTGGCCGCCACCGCCTCCGCGGTGGGGGTGCCGCCACGCAGCTCGGCGGCGAGGAGCTCCCGCACCCGCGCCTCGAAGCCGCCGGGCTGGGGCAGCGCCTCGAGGAGCGCGTCGGCGTGGCGCTCCAGCACGCTGCAGAGGCCGGGATCGGCGTGCTCCAGCGGCAGGTCGAGATGGGCGCGATCGAGCTCGATCACGATGTGGTCGGCGCCGAAGTCGATCGCCTTCGTGCCGAGGAAGGCGGCCCAGGGCGCGGGGTCGTCCGGCGCGCCGTGGGGGATGGCCACGCGGCGCGGGCGGATCTCCATCCCCGTCCAGAGGCGCAGGGCGGCGATCATCGCGGCGACGGCGAAGTCCGCCGCCTGGGGCGCGGGGCCGGGGATGCCGGCGCGGAAGCGGTGGGAGACGAGGGCGCGGTCGCCCCGCTCCTCCAGCGAGAAGACCGCCACGTCGTGGAGGAGGCGGTTGTAGCGGACCACCCGCTCCACGGCGCCGCGGACGTCGCGCGCGGCGCGGCAGACGTAGTCGAAGACGTCGAAGGCGCCGGGCCGGTAGCCCATCCCCGCGTGGAAGCCGAACAGGGGATCGCCGGTGCGTCGCGCCGCCTCCGCCCAGAGCTTCTCCTCCAGCTCGAGGGGGATGCGGGCGTCGGCGCCCTGCGCCTGCGCCGGGTCGAAGCCCGCATCGCGGGCGAGGGCGGCGGCGTCCCCGCCCTGCCCCTGCACCAGCGCGAGGATCAGGTGGGCGAGGCGGGCGGAGACGGTGGGCTGCAGCGCCATGGCGATCAACCGTTGCGGAAGCGCTGCTTCTCCTTCGGGGTGACGCAGGTGCCGCTGGCGCGGGTGACCACGATCGGCGGATCGAGCACCTCGCAGGCGGAGTCGCTCCCCGGCAGCGGGCGGATCACCTTGCGCGCCTCGAAGCGCATCTTCCGCGAGGTGTTGCCGGTCTCGACGATGACGCCCTCCGCCTCGATGTAGTCGCCGGCGTAGACCGGGGCGAGGAACTCCACCGAGTCGTAGGCGCGGAAGAGCCCCTCGTCGCCGTCGTGGCGGATGAGGAGCTCGGTGGCCACGTCGCCGAAGAGCGCGAGCATCCGCGCCCCGTCCACCAGGTTGCCGCCGTAGTGCGCGTCCGCCTGGCTCATGCGCAGGCGGATGACGACCTTCTCTCCAACAGGCATCGCTTGGAAACCTCCGTAGGAGGCTCCTCTCTACCAGCTTTTCAGCACAGGCGGCGGAAGAGCGCGGGGTAGTCGACCACGAGGCCGAGGTCGTCCACCTCGAGGTCCGCGGCGAAGCCGTTCTCGAGCGCCTCGAACCGCCAGGTGCGCGCGCCGGTGCGGGTGTAGCGCTGGGCGTTCTTCCCCACCGCGAGATCGCCCTCCCCCACCCACGCCACCTCGATCTCCCGGGCGTCGCCGGGCTGCAGCCCGAGGCGGCGGATGGGGAGGGTGTTGGTGAGGGGCGTCCAGCGGATGTCCACGTCGATGCAGCCGTCGAGGTCGGGGCGGGGCGTGCCGTTGGCCCGCCAGCGCGTGCCGATGCGATCGAGGGTGAGCCAGGTGCGCGCCGGGCCCAGGCCCCAGGCGGCCTCGAGGCGCACGGTGACCCAATGGGGATCGAGGATCAGCCTGTACTCCGCCGCCACCGCCGCGCCCTCGTGGCGCCCCACGTAGCGGCCGTCGATCTCCCAGCCGGCGGCCACCTGCTGGAGGCAGACCGACTCCCAGCCGGGCGCGTCGAGGCGCTCCCAGAGCGCGGTGTGGACGGCGGCGCTCATCGCCTGCTCCCCGCGAAGAGGATCCGCTTGAAGCCGTAGAAGACCGGCCGCTCCGGGAAGCGGGCCCGGAGGCGATCGCGGTAGCGGCGGAGGAACCCGTCGTGGAGCCCCGCGGGCAGGCGCTCGAGATACGGCACCATCGTCGTCCCCTTCGTCCACTCGAGGAGGGCGTCCGCGTCGGCGAGGAGGTGGGGATAGACCTTGAGGACGGCGGTGATCTCCTCCGCCCCGCAGGCGTGGAGGATCTCCGCGTAGCGCTCCACGGGGAGGACGGGGCTCTCGCGGGTCCAGCCGCCGAGCGCCGCCGCGAAGGGGGCCTCGCGGGCCAGCGCCGCGATGGTGACGTGGGTGAAGTGGTCGTGGTTGGCGGGGATCTGCACCGCGAGCTGGCCGCCGGGGGCGAGGCGGCTCCAGAGCGCGGGGAGGAGCGACTCGTGGTCGTCCGCCCACTGGATCGCCGCGTGGGAGAAGATCAGGTCCCACTCGCCCTGGAGCTCGCGCAGGTCCCCCTGCTCGAAGCGGAGGCCGGGGCGCTCGTGCTTGCGCGCCCGCTCCAGCATCCGCGGCGCGCTGTCCAGCCCGAGCACGTCGCTTCCCGGCAGCGCCTCGGCGAGCCGGGCGGTCAGCTCGCCGGTGCCGCAGCCGAGGTCCACCACCCGCAGCCCGGGGCGCACCCGCACGAGCTGGAGCAGATCGGCGAAGGGCGCGAACCGCTCCGCCTGGAACTTGAGGTACTGCGCCGGATCCCACGCCATGGGGAGAGCCTAGTCCGGCGACGGCGCGCGGGCGAGCGCCTTTGCAGGCAGGCCGGGCGCACGGGGAGCGCGCCCGGCCGCTGCGGGGATCAGCGCTCGTAGCTGGAGGTCTTGCCTTCCTTCTTGAGCACCGCGCTGTAGAGGTAGTTCGCCACGTCGGACGGCTTCGTCCCCGGCCCGAAGCCCGCGTCGAAGCCGATCTCCAGCGCCAGCTTGTGGTCGATGCGGGGGCCGCCGAGGAGCAAGATGAAGCGGTCGCGCAGCCCCTTCTCCTGCAGCATCTCCACCAGCTGCCGCGAGTTGTCCTTGTGGACGTCGCGCTGGGTGACGATCTGCGAGACGAGGATCGCGTCGGCGTTCATCTCCACCGCCTTGGCGACGATCGCCTCGTTGGGCACCTGCGAGCCCATGTTGAGGGCCTCGAACATCGGGTAGCGCTCCAGGCCGTAGTCCTGGTTGTACCCCTTCATGTTCATGATCGCGTCGATGCCCACCGCGTGGGCGTCGGTGCCGGTGCAGCCGCCCACCACCACGATCTTCCGGCCCAGGTCCTTCTCGATCGCGTCGTTGAGATCGTCGAAGCCGAGCTTCTGGATCTTGACCTCGGGCACTTCGACCGCGTCCCAGTCGATGGCGAGCTGGGTCTTGGCGTAGCAGACGAAGAGGGTGTAGTTGGCGCCCGCCTTCTCCATCTGCGCCACGAGGACGTCGACGAAGCCCTGCTGCTGCAGAAGCTGGCGGGCGGCCTCCTTTGCCTTCTCGGAGGCGGGGACCGGGAGGACGAAGGAGAGCTGGACGACGCCGTCGTCCTTGCGGTCGCCGTAGGGACGGATCAGGTGTCCCGCCGAAGCCTTGCGCACGCTCACCGCTCCACCTCCGCCTTCGCCACGCGCCTGCCGTCGGGCAGGACCACGCCGGTCTCCTCCTCGAGGATCTCGAGGACCGGGTTGAAGTAGTCGGACGCCTTCTCCACCACGCCGGCGAGCCCCTTGCCGCCGGTCTCGGGTCGCTTGACGCCGGCGAACTCGCCCTTGGCGATGGCGGTGAACATGCCGTCCTCCGCCGCCTGCTCGAGCATGGCGAGCGCCTTGTCGAAGACCTCGCGCTGCCGCTGGGCGATCCTGCCGTTGGGGTTGATCTGGAGCTCGTCGCCCAGGTAGCGGCCGGCCCGGTAGATGTAATCGGCGGCCTTGAGCGCCTCGTAGCGATCGGCGAGGAGCGGGTTGTGGATCGCCTCGGACATCATGCCGAGGAGCTGGATGTGCTGCCGCGTCCAGACGCCGACCAGGTCGGCCATGGCGTCGTAGGCGTGGGCGAAGAAGATGTCGCCGTCCTTGTGCTTGGTGGGCGGCATGTACTTGAGCGGGTGCCGCGGGAAGCAGCCGCGGATCAGATACGCCTGCGCCAGCTCCCAGAGCAGCGTGTCCGGGTAGGCGGTGTCGATCTCGAAGGAGTGGCCCAGCCCGATCAGCTCGTCGGGCAGGCCGGCGCGGTGGGCGAAGGCCTCGTTGATGAACTGCGAGGCGACCACGTGGTGCGCCGCCTCGTAGGCGTCGGCGGTGGTGATGTAGTTGTCCTCGCCGGTGTTGATGAGGATGCCGGCGTAGGCGCAGATCCGCCGCGAGAAGTACTGGTCCACCATCGTCCGCCGCGGGTTGATGTCGCGGAAGAGGATGCCGTACATCGCGTCGTTGAGCAGGTGGTCGAGCCGCTCGTACGCAGCCATGTAGGCGATCTCCGGCATGCAGAGGCCGGAGGAGTAGTTGACCAGGTGGATGTAGCGGCCGAGCTTCTTCGACTCGTCGTCGAGCGCCTCCCGCATGATGCGGAAGTTCTCCTGGGTGGCGAAGGTGCCGCCGAAGCCCTCGGTGGTGGCGCCGTGGGGGACGTAGTCGAGGAGCGACTGCGCCGTGGAGCGGATCACCGCGATGATGTCGGCGCCCGCCTGCGCCGCGGAGCGCGCCTGCTCCACGTCGTCGTAGATGTTGCCGGTGGCGACGATCAGGTACTTGAGCGGCGCGTCCTCGCTCGAGCCCACCTTGAGGCTCTTCTTGAGCGCCTCGCGCTGCTCGACCCTGCGGCGCAGCTCGCGCATGGCCGCCTGGGCCTCCGCGCGCATGTCGGCGCGGATCGCCTCCTCCTCGCGGGGATCGAGGGGCTTCTGCAGCTCCTCGTCCGGCAGGGCGAGGAGCATCTCGATCGTCTCGGCGGGGGAGCGGCCGCCCATGCGCATCGCGCGGCCGAGCCAGTAGGCGGCGCCCTTGTGGAGCACGCCCGCCTCGTGGAGGCGATCGACGAAGAGGTTGGCGAGCGGCACGCCCTGCGGCCCCGCGCCGGAGAGGCCGAAGACGCGGAGGACGGTGCGCTCGGTCGAGACGGTGGTGTGCCGCTCGATGAACTCGAAGGTGGAGGCGGTGATCTTCCAGGCGAGATCGCGCGCGCGGGCGATCTGGGCGGGATCGACGAAGATCTGGGGAGGCGCGTGCGGTCCGGGCCGCGGCGGAATCGTCTGGGGCATACCGTGGCTGCTCATAGGGCGCGCAATATGCACGAGGACGCGGGCCCTCCGCAACGAAGCTCGTTCACCGGGACGGCCGCGCCGCGACACGCTCCGTAGGAGCCCCGGTCAGCGGAGGAGCGCGTCCCAGTCCACCGGCTCGCCCAGCTCCCAGCGCCACGGGTCGGCGCCGGAGCGGGCGCGGAGGTTGCGCAGCGCCGCCTCGATCGCCCGCAGCGGCGAGGCGCCCCGGACCGCGGGACGCAGCTCGTCGCCCTCCGGCCCGAGGCGCGCGGTCCAGCGTCCATCCTCCTCCCCCGGCTCGTCGACGGCGATCGGCATCTGCCCTGGGCCGAGGACGCGGAGGGTGCGTCCCCAGCGCCAGCCGTCCACGAAGCCGAGGAGGCCGTGGACCTCGTAGACCACGCGGTCGGGCTCGGCGGTGGCGCCGGGCTCGTCGGGTTCGAAGCGCTGCACCAGCACGCTGCGCATTCCCGCGGCCCGCGCCGCGGCGACGTCCCGCGCCCGCGAGTTGCCCACGTAGATCGCCGCGCCCGGCTCCACCCCGAGCCGCGCGCAGGCGCGCAGGAGGATGGCGGGGTCCGGCTTGCCGATCCCCTCCTCCGCCGAGACGAGCACCTCGTCGAAGTAGCGGTCGAGCCCGCTGGCCACCAGCTTCTCCCGCTGCACCTCGGAGGCGCCGTTGGTGACGCAGGCGAGGAGGAGCGCCCGATCCTGCAGCGCCGCCAGCAGCCCCTCCGCCTCCGGGAACGGGCGCAGGCGCACGCGGCGCTCCGCCGGGTAGCGGCCATCCAGCTCTCCCGGCGCCAGCGGCGAGCTGCGCCCGAGGGCGGTGAGCGCGTCGCTCCAGACCCGGTGGCGCAGCGTCTCCGCCACCGCGCCGAGGCCGGGCAGCTGCTTCTGCGCCGCGGGGCCGAAGCGGCCCCACAGGCATTCCTCCCAGGTGACGCCGAAGCGGCGGCAGTAGCCTTGGGTGTCGAGGATCTGGTACCGGGTGCGGGCGACGGCCTCCACGGTCTCGGCCAGGGTGCCCGGCGGCAGCTCGAGCCGCTCCTCCACGGGGCCGCAGGTGGCGGCGAAGGCGGCGCGGATGGCCGCCGCTTCGGGGATGAGCGTGTCGTCGAGATCGAAGAGGACCGCGCGGAGCATCCCTCCACCATGGGGACCAGCGGGCCCTCGCCGCAAGCCCGTTTCCGCAGGAGAAGCGGCGGTGCGTCGGAGCAGGAGAGACTTCAGATGGTGATCACCCGGGCGCTGGCCCTTCTCGGAATCGACGCAGCCGCGGTGCTGGCGGTGGGCCTTTGGCTCCACGCCCAGGGCCGTCCCTTCGGCGAGGGAATGCTCTGGGGGCTCGTCGCCGGCGTGGTCACCGCGCTCTCCGCCATCGGCGGCGCGTGGTTCGCCGAGGTAAAGGGGCTCAAGCCGAACCAGGCCCTCGCCGTGGTGGTGGTGGGCATGCTCGGGCGGATGGTCCTGCTCACCATCTGGGCGCTGATCGCGGTCCACGTGGGCAAGGCGGATGCTCTCGGCTTCGTCGCCGGCTTCGGCGCGGTCTACGTCCTCGGCCAGGTCCTCGAGGTCTGGATGCTCACCCGCCTGAAGAGCGGGCAGCCGGGCTGACGCCCGATCCGAAGTGTCCAGGCGAGCTTACGCCGCCCAGCGCCGGTGCTTACTCCTCTCGGGATCGCAGCGATCGCGAGAGGAGGACCCGATGCTTCCCAGTGAGATCCGCGAGCTGATCCTCGCCGAGCACCGCAAGGTGGAACCCCTGCTCGACGCGGTCGAGGATTGCGCGCGCCTGGTGCTCATCGGGCGCTGCACCGAGAACGACCTGCGCGCGCGGGCGCACGAGATGGAGCAGGTGCTGGACGAGCTCCTCGAGGAGGAGCGCCGCATGCTCCAGCCGGAGCTCCTCCAGGTGGACGCCTGGGGGGAGGTGCGCGCGCAGCAGCTCGACCTGAGCCACAGGCAGCGCCGCGCCCTCCTCGCCAGCACCCGCCAGGCGGCCGATTCCGGCGTGGTCGGGCCCCGCCAGCTCGCGGAGCGCCTCCTCCACACGGTGGAGGCGATCCGCGAGGACATGCGGCAGGAGGAGAGGCAGTTCCTCTCGCCGGACCTGCTCCGGGACGACCTGGTGGTCGCCGCCCAGAGCGACGGATGAGCCGCCGCCAGGCGGCGGCTCGCTCCGCCGGAGGCGGCGCAGACGCAAGGTTGTAGTGCGCGCGCCGGCGCGCCGGTCCTCCAACGGGCCCCGCGGGTGGAGGAGAAACGAGCCTGGGCGCCGCGCGCGGGTGCGGACCGGAACGGGTCAGCCGACGAAGCGCTCCTCGAAGAGGGCGCGCAGCTTCGGGTGCTTGCGGAGGAGCCCCAGGGTGAGCTCCGCGTGGCCGTGGGCGTAGCCGTTGCCCATGAGCAGGTCGGCATCCTTGCCCACGCCCTCGGCACCCAGCGCCGCCGCGGTGAACGAGGTGGCCATGGAGAAGAAGACCACCGTGCCGCGGTCCTTGACCGAGAGGATCGAGGCCATCTCGGTGCGGGGCACGCTGCTGCAGTTGATCACCACGTCGCAAAGGGCGCCGTCGGTCGCCTCGCGGATCTTCTCCAGCACCTCGACCGGCTTCGTGGCGTCCGCGACGATCGCCCGATCGGCGAGGCCAATCTGGCGCAGGGTCTCCACCGCCTTCTCGGAGATGTCGAGGGCGATCACCGTGGCGCCGTTGTCCTTCGCCTGGGCGGCGCAGAGCGCACCGCTCTTGCCCGCGCCGAGGATGAGCACCCGCTGCCCCGCCCGGACCGCACGGTCCACCAGCGCCGGCGCGCCGCAGACGTCGAGGGCGGCGAGGGCGAGGGTGTCGGCCATGTCGTCGGGGAGCCTGGCCCAGACGCCGGAGGCGAAGAGGATGGCGTGCCCCTTCACGTCGACCCGCTCGTTGGCCACGTGGACCGCGGAGATCTCGTCGAGGTGGAGCGGCGTGAGGGTGAGCGAGACGAGGGTGGCGATCCTGTCCCCGGGACGCAGCGTCCCCGCCGCGGGGTGCTGGGGGCCGACCTCGCGGATGCGGCCGATGAGCATGCCGCCGGAGCCGGTGACGGGGTTGTGCATCTTGCCCCGCTCCGCGACGATCCGGCGCACCTCGGCGGCGATCTTCGCGGGATCGCCGCCGACGCTCTCCTTGATTTGCTTGAACGACGCGGCGTCGATGTTGAGGTGATCGACGTCGATCAGCAGCTCGTCGGGGCCGATGGGGAGCGAGGGATCGACCACGTCTGCCGCCTGGGGCAGGACGCCAGCGGGACGGACGACGCGGGACAGGCCATAGGGATCGAGCGCACGAGCCACGGATGGGCCTCCTGGGTAGGCGAGAACGAGCCTGCCTACCCGACATCACGCCCGCCCCGCAAGCGCTAGCGCTTGCCGGCCGCCTCGCCCAGCGCCCGGAGGATGTCGAGGGGGATGGGCAGGACGGTGTGCTTGTTGTCGCCGGAGCTGGTCACCTCCACCAGCGTCTGCAGGTAGCGGAGCTGCAGCGTGGCGGGGTTCTTCGACATCATGTCGGCGGCCATGGAGAGCTTCTCCGCCGCCTGGAGCTCGCCCTCCGCGGCGATGATCTTGGCGCGGCGCTCGCGCTCCGCCTCCGCCTGGCGGGCGATGGCGCGCTGCATGTCGCCGGGGATGTCGATGTGCTTGAGCTCCACGTTCGACACCTTCACGCCCCACGGGTCGGTGTGCGAATCGAGGACCTGCTGGATCTCCTTGTTGATCCTGTCGCGCTCGGCGAGGAGCTCGTCGAGCTCCACCTGGCCGACGATGGCGCGCAGCGTCGTCTGGGCCATCTGCGAGGTGGCGTAGAGGTAGTCCTCCACCTGCAGCACCGCCTTGTCCGAGTTGATCACCCGGAAGTAGACCACCGCGTTGACCTTCACGCTGATGTTGTCACGGGTGATCACGTCCTGCGGCGGCACGTCGCGGGCGACGGTGCGCAGGTCGACCACCACCATCCGCTCGATCATCGGGATGATCCAGCGGAAGCCGGCGCGCTTGATCCCCACGAAGCGCCCGAGGCGGAAGATCACGCCGTTCTCGTACTCGTTGATGATCCGGACGCCGGAGAGGAAGAAGAGGAAGACGATGACCGCCGGGATCAGCAGTCCGATCAGGCCCGAGATGTCCATGCCTTAGAGCTCCTCGACGGTCACGGTGAGACCGTCGACCTTGCGCACCACCACGGTGGCGCCGGGAGCGATCGGCCGGTCCGAGACCGCCCGCCACCGCTCCCCGTGAACGAAGACCGCGCCGCCCTCCGGCCCCACCGGCTCGAGCGCCCTGCCCTTCTCGCCGATCATCCCCACGTCGCCCGCGCGCTGCGGCGCCTTGCGCGTCTCGCCGGCGCGGAGCATCAGGTAGAGGGCGCCACCGCCGAGGACCACCACGGTGGGGATCAGGAACTTGAGGGAGATGCCGAAGGAGGGCTCGACGAACCAGTCGAAGTCGACCCGGTCGACGAGGAGGATGCCGCCCAGGGCGAGAAGGATCACGCCGCCGGCGCCGAGCAGCCCGCTGGTCACGAAGATCTCCGCGACGATGAGCCCCACCCCCACCAGCAGGAGCGCGATCGCCCCCGCTTCGACCGGCAGGGCGGAGAAGGCGACCATGGCGAGGATGAGGCAGATGGCGCCGAGCAGGCCGGGGACGATCATGCCCGGGTTGGCCATCTCGATGGCGAGGCAGAGGCCGCCGATCACGAAGAGCAGGTACGCGATCGACGGGTTGGAGAGCCAGTGGACGACGCGCTGGCGCAGCGTCGGCTCGATCTCCACGATCCGCGCGTTCCCGGTGCGCAGCTCCACCGCGCCGCCGGGCAGCTCCACCTTCCTGCCGTTCGCCGCGGCGAGGAAGGCCTCCTCGGTGGCGGCGACCAGCTCCACCACGTGGATCTCCACCGCCCTGTCGGCGGTGATGCTGGCGCTGTCGCGCACCGCCTCCACCGCCCATTCGGCGTTGCGCCCCCGCTGCTTCGCGATCGACTCGGCGAAGGCGATGGTGTCGTTGAGCACCTTGGCGCCCATCGCCTTGCCGCCCGCCTCCTCCGGATCGGCGCCGCTCGGCCCCACCACCGGGTGGGCGGCGCCGATGTTGGTGCCGGGGGCCATCCCCGCCACGTGGGACGCGAGGGTGACGAAGACGCCGGCAGAGCCGGCGCGGGCGCCGGAGGGGCCGATCCAGACGAGGACCGGTACCTCGGCGCCGAGGAAGGCGCGGACGATGTCGCGCGTCGCCTCGAGGGCGCCGCCCGGCGTGTCGACGCGAACCAGGAGCGCCTGGTGGCCGGCGATCTCCGCCTGCTCCACGCAGCTCCGCAGGTAGGCGGCGGAGCCGGAGTCGACGGTGCCGGCGAGGGTGCACCGGGCCACGGTCGGCCGCCCCTGGCTCGCCGGCGCCTCCTGCGCCGTTGCGGCGAGCGCGAAGGCGAGCGTGGCCAGGAACGCCAGCGTCGTCCGGATGGATGCCGAGAGAAGGGAGAGCCGCAGCACCGTCGCACCCCGGGGAAAGGGGGCACTTAAGCCCGACGGGGCGCGGCCGCGCAAGAAAGAGGGCACCGCTACCGGCCGGCGGCAGGGCTCCTGCCCAGCCGCGCCATCACCTGCTTGAGATCGGCCCAGGCCTTCGCCTTCTCCGCCGGGCTGCGCAGGAGGTAGGCGGGGTGGAAGGTGGGCATCACCGGAACCCCCTCGTAGACGCGCCAGTTGCCCCGGAGCCTGGTGATCGGCGTCTGCTCGCGGAGGAGGGTCTGGGCGGCGAACTTGCCGAGGGCGACGATCGCCCTGGGGCGGATCGCGGCGAGCTGGCGCTGGAGGAAGGGCTCGCAGGCGGCGATCTCGTCCGGCTCCGGATTGCGGTTCCCCGGGGGCCGGCACTTGACCACGTTGCAGATGTAGACCTCGTCGCGGCGGTAGCCCATCGCCTCGATCATCTTCGTGAGGAGCTGGCCCGCCTTGCCCACGAAGGGCTCGCCCTGGAGATCCTCGTCGGCGCCGGGGCCCTCGCCGACGAAGACCAGCTCCGCCCGGGGATTGCCCACGCCGAAGACCAGGTTGGTGCGCCCCTCGCAGAGCCTGCAGCGGCGGCAGTCGCCGATCTCCGCGCGGAGGAGGCCGAGGGCGTCGGCACCGGTGGCCGCCATCGGCCGATCGGCGGATGGACCGGCGGGCCGCAGCGGCCCCTGGCGCGGAGCGGCGGGGGCCGTCGCGGGCGCCGCCCGGGTGGTGGGCGACGCAACCGCGAAGCGCGGACCGGCGGGAGCGGGCGCGGCGGCCACGGGGCGGGGAGCCGCGGGCGCCGCTGCCAGCGCGCCCGTCGAAGCCCCGGGGTGCGGCCCCGCGGAACCAGCAGCGTGCGCGGGCGCAGCAGCCACCGGACGTGGATCCGCAGGCGCCGGCGTCGCCGCGGCGACCGGCAGCACGATCGCCTCCGGAGCGGCCAGGGGAGCGTGGGTCTCGCCGCGGGCCTGGGCCCAGCGCACGTGGCGCCGCAGCTCCCGTGCCACCTCCGCCAGCTCCGCGGCCGGGCTCTTCCGCTCCTCCATCGCCTGATCTCCCTGGCCGCAGGATGATCCGCGCCCCCGGCCGTGTTCCCGCCGTGGGGACGCCATCCGGCCGCCGGTCCGGTTGCGCCTCGTGGCCGCGACTTATAGCCTGCATCGGGTAGATCGTGCACCCGAGCGCATGCAGCGGGCGGCAGCCGCCGCCGGAGTTGGTAGTGGGCAAAGCGAAACACGCGCTGTTTCTTCCCGTCCTCGGCCTCTTTGCCCTGCTCCTCCTCTGGCCGGACGACGCCTATGCCTGGGGGCCGCTGGCCCACCTCGACTTCTCCAGCGGCGCGCTCACGCAGCTCTCCGCCCTCCCCCAGGCGCTGCGGGTTCTCCTCACCAAGTGCCCCAGCGACTTCCTCTACGGTTCGCTCGCCGCGGACATCATCGTGGGCAAGAACCTCGCCCGCTACGCGGTCCACTGCCACAACTGGAAGGTCGGCTGGAAGGTCTTCGGGCGGGCGAGGGGCGAGCCGCAGCAGGCCTTCGCGCTGGGCTTCCTCGCCCACCTCGCCGCGGACACGGTGGCCCACAACTACTACGTGCCCTACAAGACCGTGCAGGGCTTCCCGGTCCGCTCCACCGGCCACGCCTACTGGGAGCTGCGCTACGACCAGAAGCTCGATCCGCAGCTCTGGCAGACGGCGCGCCGGATCACCGGCGAGTCGTTCCGGCGCCACGACGAGTTCCTCGAGGAGGCGCTCTGCGACTCCTACGTGATCCCCTTCGGCGTCTCGAAGCGCATGTTCAACCAGGTCCTCTTCGCCGCGCGGATGAAGAGGTACCAGGCAATGTGCGCGGTGGTGGCCAAGGAGAAGGACCTGCCCCTCACCGACGACGAGGTGCGCGACGCCCGCGAGCTGGCGGTGGCGCAGATCGTCTCGATGCTCGCCGACGGCGAGAACGGCAGGGCCAACGGCGCCGATCCCACCGGCGGCCGCAACCTCCACTTCGCGGTGAAGCTGCGCCAGCAGCTCCGCGAGGCGGCGCGCAGGAACGAACTCGACGAGCGCGACGCGGCGGAGGTGCTGCGCCAGACGCGCCCCGCCTTCCGCGAGGCGATTCACGGCAAGCTGGTCCTGCCGGAGCTGCCGCTGCGCTCCGAGGCCTCCGCCGCGGCGCGGGCGGCGGTGGATCGCGCCGCCGCCGACACCGAGGAGACCACCGACGCCCAGATCGAGGCGGAGACCGTCGCCCGCGAGGCGGACGACGGCCCCTGATCCCGCCGCTCAGAGCGTGGGATCGATCCGCTGCACCCCGCCCGCGTCGTCCGCGGGGAGGAGGAGCAGGTAGGGGAGCGTGTCGTCGGCTGCGCCGGCGATGGTGTAGGCGGCCCCATCCTGGAGCGCGGGGAGCGCGAAGGTGAATTCGGGCGTTCCGTCCTGGGTGAGATCGATCCCCAGCGTGGTGCTGGTGCCTGCCGCCACCTCGAAGGGCGCGCTCACGTTCCCCTCGGTGAGATCGTCCACGCGCCGGACGCCGCCGACGTAGACGTCTGCGGCGGGGAAGCCCTTGACGCCGTAGAAGAGCTGGAGCCGCACCTGACCCGCCGGGATCCCCGTGGTGTCCGGCGGCTCCACGACGCTCAGGGTGCCGGGGTTGGCGTCGCCCCAGAAGATCACCTCGTAACGGCCCGACTCGGCGAAGCCGTACGTCACGCCTGCCACCGCGGCGCTGCGGGGCTGGCCCGCGGGAGCCACGTCGATCGGCTGGTGGCGGGAGATGATCGGGATCCTGCCGGTGCCGATCCCCGCGGGCAGGCTGGAGACGGTCGGCACGGTCCCCTGGGCGTGGAAGTCCACGCCGCCCGACGCGGGCGGATACCACGGGTTGGCGTTGACGTAGCGGAGCCAGGCGAACGGGGGCTGGACCGGATCGAGCCGCGTGGCCTGCCCCGCCTCGTCGAGGAGGACGAGCCAGGGGTAGCTCAGCGCCGGATCCTTCACCACCGCCAGCACGTAGTCCGCCCCGGCGGTGAGCGGCGGGGTGCGGAAGAAGTGGTCGCCGATCCCGTCGCGCTCCACGTCGACGGCGAAGCGGAGCTCCGCCGCCGCCACCTGCGCGAGCTGCGTCTCGCCGGTGGCGATGGCGGAAGCGAGCGCGCTGGTGGCGAGCGAGTCGGTGGCCTCGAGGACGGTGATCCTGCCGGTGGAGAGGGTGGTGGCACCGTGGAAGACCTGGAGCCGCGCCTCGCCGGCGGGGATCGCCGCGTCCGGAAGCAGCAGGTTGGCCAGCTCGAGGCCGGTGGTCGACTGCCACGGGACGAGGGTGTGGGCGCGATCCGGCGAGAGATCCGCGGTGCGGGAGACCAGGGTCGAGCCACCGCCGCCGCTCAGGACGAAGGTGTGGCGGCCCGCGTCGAGATCGATCCAGCCGGAGGCCTCCCACGGATCGAGCGACGCGGCGAGCACGGTGCCTTCGCGGTTCACGGTGAGGGGCGAGCCGGGGACGAGGTTGAGGAAGCGGGCCTCCGCCTGCGCCACGGGGCCCGTGCCGCCCTCCCCGCCTGCGCCGCCTGCGCCCCCTTCGCCGCCGCTGCCCCCGGCGCCGGCGCCGCCGCCCGCACCGCCGCTGCCGCCGGAGCCGCCGTCCCCGCCCGTGCCGCCGCTGCCGCCGTCCCCGCCCGAGCCGCCGACGCCACCGGAACCGCCGCTGCCGCCGCTTCCGCCGAAGCCACCGGTGCCACCCGAGCCGCCGGAACCGCCGCTGCCACCGGTTCCGCCCGTGCCGCCGGTGCCGCCGCTTCCCCCGCTGCCGCCGACGCCGCCGCTCCCGCCGGTGCCGTCGTCGGCTCCATCGTCGCCGCCACAAGCACCGCCCACGCTGAGCGCGATCGCCGCGCACGCGATGAACGCCAGGAACTTCGTCCCACGCATGGCATCCCCCTGCATCTGTCGGTTGGTGCCGATACGCTACCGCGAAGCAGGAGAGGAGCGGGAGGGGCGCTCGGTGAACCGCGCTGCGGGAAGGCGGCAGCGGCGCACACCGACGTCACCGTGGCGCGCCCACGCGCCGAGGCGTGCGAGGCGGCGCGCGTCCGCGCCGCGGCTCAGGAGGCCGGCCGGGCGGCGAGCAGCGCCGCCACGCGGTCGAGCACCCGCTGTGCCACCTCGCTCTTGCGCTGCTGCGGCAGCGCCTCGGTGGCGCCGGCGCTCACGAGGAGCACCGTGTTGGTCTCGGTGCCGAAGCCGCTCCCCGGCGCGGAGACATCGTTGGCCACCACCAGGTCGAGCCCCTTGCGCACCAGCTTCTCCCGGGCGTGCTCCTCCACCCGCTCCGTCTCCGCGGCGAAGCCCACCAGCACCATCCGTCCCCCGGCGGCGCGCGACCGCTCGCTCACCGTGGCGAGGATGTCCGGCGTGCGCTCGAGGACGAGCTGCTCGGTCCCCGGCTGCTTCTTCACCTTCTGCGGCGCCCGGACCGCAGGCCGCTGATCGGCCACCGCGGCCGAGGCGATGAAGGCGTCGGCCCCGTCGATCACCCGGAGCGTCGCCTCGAGCATCTCCTCCGCGCTCACCACCCGGTGGAGCTCCACGCCGGGCGGCGGCGCCAGCTCCACCGGCCCGGAGACGAGGCTCACCCGCGCGCCCCGTGCCGCCGCCGCGGCGGCGAGGGCGTAGCCCATCCGCCCGGTGGAGGGGTTGGAGAGGAAGCGCACCGGATCGAGGTGCTCCCGCGTCGGCCCCGCGGTGATCACCACGTGCCGCCCCTCGAGATCCCGCGGCGCCAGGAGCGCCCGCGCCGCGGCGAGGATCTCCTCCGGCTCCGCCAGCCGCCCCGCCCCCACGTCACCGTCGGCGAGCAGCCCCGCGGCGGGGCCGACGAAGTGGAAGCGCCCCAGCGCCCGCAGCGCCGCCACGTTCTGCTCCACCAGCTCGTTGGCCCACATCGCCACGTTCATCGCGGGGGCGAGGAGGACGGGGCAGCGGGCGGCGAGGAGGGTGGTGGTGACCGCGTCGGTGCCGAGGCCGGCGCGGATCTGGCCGATCAGGTTGGCGGTGGCGGGCGCCACCACCACCAGGTCGGCGCCGCGCACCAGGTCGAGGTGGCCGTACTGCGCCTCCTGCGCCGGCTCCAGCACCTCGGTGAGCACCGGCCCGCCGGAGAGCGCCTGGACGGTGAGGGGCGTGACGAAGCGGGTGGCGGCAGGGGTCATCGCCGCCCGCACCTCGGCCCCCTCGTGGACGAAGAGGCGGAGCGCGTGGCAGGCCTTGTACGCGGCGATGCCACCGCCGAAGCAGAAGACGATCCGCCTGCCCGAGAGCGATCCCTGCAGATGTGCACGTGCCATGTGGCCGCCCATCTGCCCCGACCGCGGGCCAAAGCGCAAGCGGCTACTGGCCCCCGCCCGCGCCCTCCCCCGGCCCGCGGGCGCCCTCTGCAATCCAAGCGAGGATCAGGTCGCGCTGCTGGCGCGGCATCAGGTCGCCCGGCGGCATCAGCCCCTCGTCCACCAGGATGCCGAGGCACGACGCGCCGGGTGCGCCGGGCACCACCAGGTCGAGCCCCCTGCACTCCGGGTGGCTGGCGGCCACGCCGCCCTCGCCGTCCGGCCCGAGCAGCTCCTCGAACGAGTTGGCGGCGTCGAGGAAGAGGTCGTTGCCCGGCGCGTCGGGGCTGTGGCAGCCGGCGAAGGCGCAGCTCTGATCGAAGATCCGCTGCACCTGCTCGAAGGTGACGGCGCCGCCGCCTCCGCCGCCGCCCTCGAAGGCGGGCTCGTAGACGAACGCCTCGCCGATGTCGATGCAGCCGGCGAGGGCCACGGCGATCAGTACGAGGAGCGTCCTCACCTGCACCTCTGCAGCGCGGCGTCGGTCGGCTGGTGGCACTTGATGCAGACCCGCGCGTTCGACCGGAACATCCCGCACGCCTTGGACGAGAAGCCCGGGGGGTGGGGGTTGGCGCCCACGCCGCCGCGCGTCGTGGTGGCGTGGCACTGGATGCAGCCCTCCTCCCGGTGGCAGCTGGTGCACGACTGGATGTCGCGCGAGGCGAAGACGCCGTGGTGGTTGGGCCCCGGCGGTCCCGCCCAGCCCGGCGGATGGACCGAGAGGTTGGTGGCGCGCAGCGCCGGATCGCTCTGCGGCCCGATGCCGATCCGCTCGTGGCAGGTGGCGCAGAAGCTCTGGTAGTTGTGGCACGACTGGCACTCCAGGCCGCCGTGCTTCGCCGGCACCGGGTGGAGGGTGATCCAGTCGTTGGGGTGGACCTTGAGGCTCTTGATCGCCGCGTCGTGGCAGGCGAGGCACTCGCTCTCCGCGTGGCACGCCTTGCAGGTCTGCCGGGCGGCGAAGGCGTCGTGCTCGTGGCGGCGGTAGTAGTCGGGCCCGTGGTAGACGCCGAAGGGATTTCCCAGCTCCGGCACCAGCACCGCCCCGCTGGGCAGGGTCTTGGCGAGCCTGCCGTCCGCGCCGGTGAGGTGGCAGACGCTGCACTCGCCCACCGCCTCGCCGCCGGCGTGGTGGCACTCGAGGCAGGTCTCCATCTTCGGCAGGTGGCGCCTGTCGGCGAGCTGCGCCTTCTCCACCCCCTCGTGGCAGGCGGCGCAGGCGTAGCCCTTCTCCACGTGGATCTGGTGGTTGAACTTGATGTACGCGGTGGGGATCACCACCGGCTTCGGCCGCGCCATCGCCGTGCCGTCGAAGCCCACGTGGCAGGTCTGGCAGGTCTCCTCGCCGGTGGTCGACTCCACGTCGTGGCAGTTCTCGCAGGTGGGATGGCCGGGGACGAGCCTGTCGGTCACCGCCTTCGACGTGGCCGCCTGGTGGCAGTCGCCGCATTCCATGTCGGCGAGGTGGAGGGCGTGGTCGAAGCGGATGGGGAGATCCTGGTCCGGATAGATCGCCAGGGACCGGTCGTGCGCCTGCACGCCGCCGATGGCGATCGCGCCCACGGGGAGGAGGATCAGCAGGGTCGAGAGCAGGCGCCTCATCGGAAGATCGTCCTCAGATCGAGCGTGGCGTAGCCGCGGAGGTCGCTGGTCACCACCCGGTTGGTGTTCTCCTCGATCACCACCGTCACCGTCGCCTCGTCGGAGAGGACGATCCGCCCGATCACCGCCGCGCCGAACGACCAGAGGTCCTGCAGCCCCACCGCGTTGGGATCGGAGACGTTGGCCAGGTTGAGGCGGAGATCGACGCCGTAGCGGTCGCGGAAGGTGCGCCCCACCACGCCGCTCACCCAGAGCTCGCGGCCGAGGGTGTCGGCGTGGCCCAGCTCGCCGGAGGGGCCGCCCAGGTAGAGGGCGTCCGCGGCGATGCGCCAAGGGATGCCCGGGCGGGTGGAGAAGCCGGCGAGGCCGCCGTAGAGGGCGCTGGTGCCGTCGGCGACGATCCCCCCGGTGTCCGCGTACGCGTCGCGCAGATCGAGGTGGTAGAGGGTGAGGAGCGGGCCGCCGTAGACGAGGAAGTCGCCCACCAGCAGGTCGGCGCGCAGCTCGAATTCGTCGCGGGGACCGGTGGCGAAGACGTTCCAGATCGAGTCCGCGTCGAAGGTGGGGTTCCAGCGCTGCGCCTCGGCGGTGACGCTGAGGCGATCCTCGATCACATCTGCCTTCGCCGCGGCGCGGAGCACCGCCCACCGCTCGCGGAACATGTCGCGGTCGGCAGCGGCGGAGAGCCAGATCCGCTCGAGGAGACGCACCCGCGCTCCGGCGCCGAGGTGCTCCCAGTCGACCTGCCAGCCCCGCGCCTCCTCGGGGAGCTCCTCGAGGTTGGCGCCGGTGGTCTTGCTCATCGACCGCCGGTAGACCACCAGCGCCTCCACGTCCTTGACGTTCTCGAGCTGGATGCGGCCGCCGAAGATGGGCGAGGGCTCGTCGAGGTAGTCGTAGGCGATGTTGGAGGCGGGGTCGTAGAGGAGGTCGGTGGTGACGCCCGCGGCGATCCGCCGCCTGTCGCTGACGCGCACGCCGTCGGGCTGGAAGGTGTCGGAGCCGGCGATGCTCGTCCCCTTCACCTGCCAGCCGCCGAAGAAGCCGATGCCGAAGAAGGCGGGGGTGTGGACGTGGACGTCCAGGCCGTCGAAGGAGAAGAACTCCAGCTGATCGTAGCGGATCTGGCGGCCGAGCTTGAAGTCGAGCAGGCCCCCCGCCACGCCCTGCCAGTGGAGGTAGGCGTAGAGCAGGTGGAAGGCGGGCTGCTCCGCTTCGTCGAGGCGGTTCTGCTCCCACTCGTCGAAGCCGAAGTCGTTCTCCAGCCGCATGTAGGTGACGAAGTCGAGCCGCGAGCCCCTGCCGGCGCTGGAGAGGAGATCGAACGCCCCCAGGTCGAGGTACTGGGAGATCTGGTAGCGGGAGAGCTTCTCCGGATCGTCGAAGGCGCGCCCCTGCCAGGAACGGAACTGGTACGCCTGCGCCTCGGTGCGGGCGCCGACCGAGTAGACGGCGGCGGCGGCAGGCGTAGCGGAGAGCAGCAGCGCTCCTGCTGCCACTGATGCGAACCGACGTACCAAGCCACCTCCGGGCAGATCACGGGGGAGGCGCGATGATACCGGCCACGAACGGGGAAGCCAGCCCCATGCAAGGCGGAAGCGTCATTTCCCGTTCGGCCCGTCGCCGGGGTCGAGGGTGAGGAGCCTTCGCACCTCCGCCGCGGGCCAGACGGGCCCCCTGCCGATCCCCTCGCAGGCGGCGCGCTCCGCCCGCCAGGCGGCAGGGCTTCCGACCAGCTCCGGCCAGAAGGGATAGGCGCGGCACTGGCCGGGCTTGACCGGCTCCACCGAGCAGAGGTCCCCGGCGAGGAGGGGGCAGCCCGCCGATCCCTCGGGCACCACGATCGTCCACCTGCCGTCGGGCAGCCGGCGCAGGAAGCGGCGGGCGAAGGTGCGGCGGTCGAGGCCGAGGTGGGCGGCCATCCGCGCCGGCTCCTCCGGGTGGAGATAGACGACGCCGGGCCTCCTGCAGCAGGCGCCGCAGCGGGTGCACTCGAAGCGGAGCCGGCGGCGCCCGGCGAGGACCGGCAATTTCACCATGGACGACGCGCCTTTCGCTGGGGCGGGTCCGTCTGGCTACCACTCCTTCCGCTTGACCGGAAGCGCCCCGCGTGTCGATGTTGCCGGCGCCTTGCTTCCCGAAGCCTCCAGCGACGCCGTCGCCCACCGCCCCGCCCTCGCCTTCCTCGCGCTGGTGATCGGCCTACATTTCACCGTCGGTTCGCTGCTGCAGGTGGCCAACCCCGCCTTCGGGATCGCGTTCGGCGAGCTCTTCTTCTTCGCCGGCCTCACCTGGCTCTTCACCGTGGGCCAGAACTTCCGGCCGGTGCCCTTCCTCGCCCTGCGGCTGCCGCCGGCGGGGACGCTCTTCGCCGCGATCGGCGCGGCGTTCGCCGGCTTCTTCTTCGCCGGCGCCCTCAACGCCATCAACCGCTGGATCGTGGGGCCGGAGATCGCCGATCGCTACGACGTGACCGGCCTCTTCGACGCGCGCTCGCCGGCGGAGGCGGCGTTCCTCGTCTTCGGGATCGCGCTGCTGGCGCCGATCGGCGAGGAGCTGGTCTTCCGCGGCTACCTGCAGCGGGTGCTGGGAGCGCGCCTGGGCGCCGGGCGCGCGGTGGTGATCACCGCCGCCCTCTTCGCGGCGATCCACCTCAATCCCGCCTCGCTCCTCGCCCTGTTCGGCCTCGGGGTGATCTTCGCGCTGCTGCGGGTGTGGACCGGCTCGATCTGGCCGGCGGTGATCGCCCACGCGATCCAGAACGGCACCTCCTCGGCGCTGGTCCTCACCGGCGTGGCGGAGAGCTCGCCGGACGAGCTGGAGATCGGCTCCGCCCTGCTCCTCCTCGCCATCACCACGCCGGTCCTCCTCCTCGCGCTGCGCCACCTGCGCGGCATGCCCGCGGCGAGCGAGGCGGATGCGGGGGCGGCGATCGATCCCGCCTCCGATCACGGGTTGCGCCTCTCCCGGCTGGCGAAGCCGGCGCTGGCGCTCTGCGTCGCCGCGGCGGTCTCGGTGGCGGCCCTGATCGCCGTCGACGGCGAGGAGGTCCGCGCCCGGCTCCAGCGGGCGTCGGGCAGGGCGCCGGAGCCGGTGCCGCCGGCGCAGCACGAGACGCCGGAGCTCCCCCGGCTGAGCGACTAGGAGCCCGTTGCTGTAACGGGCAAGTGGCTCAGTGATCCGCGATGGCGCCGGAC
>Ga0182742_1000440_pt1 | contig 66420 bp, 72 predicted proteins | sample eDN5th37CBELigMG_FD_128880 | JGI IMG/M metagenome (GOLD analysis project Ga0182742, IMG submission 128880) | Enriched Miracle-Growth compost microbial communities from Emeryville, California, USA - eDNA 5th pass 37_C BE-Lig MG (version 2)... ...
GGCCTCTATCACGGCACGCAGCAGATCAACCAGGCGCAGATGGACCGCTGGTCGATCGTCACCACGCTGAACTACCTGCCGCATGACAACGAAGTCAGCATCGTCGCCGCCAAGGTGAAGCGCCTTGCCGCCGGCAAGGACGGCCGCGACACGATCTCGCGCATGGTCCGCGTTGCCGACCTCACCCGCGCCGCCTTCATCAACGGCGATCTCTCCACGGTGATGAGCCCGCGTACGGTCATCACCTGGGGTGAGAATGCCGAGATCTTCGGCGACCTCGCCTTCGCCTTCCGCGTCACCTTCCTCAACAAGTGCGACGAACTGGAACGCACGCTGGTCGCGGAACTCTACCAGCGCGCCTTCGGCGTGGAACTGAAGGAAAGCGCGGCCAACATCGTGCTGGAGGCGACGGCCTGAGGCCGGGGATAAGTCGATGGCAGCTCGCGGAGACAATTCGAAGCCGAGGCCCGGCGGCGTGGTCGACATGGAGCCGTTCCGCCGCGCGGTGACGGGCTGCGTGCGCGCCGTCGCCGGCGATGCGGAGGTGGAGGTCACCTTCGCCAACGAGCGGCCCGGCATGACCGGCGAGCGCATCCGCCTGCCGGAACTGACCAAACGCCCCTCGCCCACCGAAGTCGCGATCACCCGCGGCCTCGGCGATTCCATGGCATTGCGCAAGGCGTGCCACGACGCCCGCATCCACGCGACCATGTCGCCGCAGGGCGCCGACGCCCGTGCGATCTTCGACGCCGTCGAGCAGGCACGCGTCGAGGCCATCGGCTCCAACCGCATGCCGGGCATGGCGCAGAACCTCACCACCGTCCTGACGGAGAAATACGCCAAGGCGAATTTCGGTGCGATCAACCGCCAGGCCGATGCGCCTCTGGAAGAGGCCGTCGCCCTCATCGTGCGCGAGAAGCTGACGGGCCAGGCCCCGCCGGCCTCCGCCGGCAAGGTGCTCGATCTCTGGCGCGGTTTCATCGAGGACAAGGCCGGCAAGGACATGGACGGCCTTTCCGCCGCCATCGATAACCAGCAGGCCTTCTCCCGCGTCGTGCGCAACATGCTCGCCTCGATGAATGTCGCCGAGCAGTATGGCGAGGAGGAGAACGAGCCGGACGATTCGGAAACGCCCGAAGACGAGAACCAGCCGCGCAGCGACGAGCAGGAAGACAACGAGAGCCAGGAGGAGGCCGGCGACGACGCCGCGCCCGCCGACGAGAACGAGACGTCCGACGACCAGATGGACGAAGGCGAGATGGACGGCGCGGAGATCTCCGACGACGATCTCGTCGACGACGACGGCGACGACAGCGAGACGCCCGGCGAAGTCCGCCGCCCGAACCATCCCTTCACCGATTTCAACGAGAAGGTCGACTACACGGTCTTCACGGAAGAGTTCGACGAGACGATCACCGCCGAAGAACTGTGCGACGAGGCCGAACTCGACCGCCTGCGCGCCTTCCTCGACAAGCAACTCGCCCATCTTCAGGGCGCAGTCGGCCGCCTCGCCAACCGTCTGCAGCGCCGCCTGATGGCGCAGCAGAACCGCGCCTGGGAATTCGACCTCGAAGAAGGCTATCTCGACAGCGCCCGCCTGCAGCGCATCATCATCGACCCGATGCAGCCGCTCTCCTTCAAGCGGGAGAAGGACACCACCTTCCGCGACACGGTCGTGACGCTCCTCATCGACAATTCCGGCTCGATGCGCGGCCGGCCGATCACCGTGGCCGCCACCTGCGCCGATATTCTCGCGCGCACGCTGGAGCGCTGCGGCGTGAAGGTCGAGATACTCGGCTTCACCACCAAGGCCTGGAAGGGCGGCCAGTCGCGCGAAAAATGGCTCGGCAGCGGCAAGCCGCAATCGCCGGGCCGCCTCAACGACCTGCGCCACATCGTCTATAAGGGCGCCGACGCCCCCTGGCGGCGCGCCAGGCGCAATCTCGGCCTGATGATGCGCGAGGGCCTGCTGAAGGAAAACATCGACGGCGAGGCGCTGATCTGGGCGCACAACCGCCTGCTCGCCCGCCCCGAGCAGCGCCGTATCCTGATGATGATCTCGGACGGCGCGCCGGTCGACGATTCGACGCTCTCGGTGAACCCCGGCAATTATCTGGAACGGCACCTGCGCGCCGTCATCGAGCAGATCGAGACGCGCTCGCCGGTCGAGCTGCTGGCCATCGGCATCGGCCACGACGTGACGCGCTACTATCGCCGCGCCGTCACCATCGTCGATGCCGACGAACTTGCGGGCGCGATGACCGAACAGCTCGCCTCGCTCTTCGCTGACGAATCCCAGGGCAGCCGTCCTGTCGGCCGCCGCGCCGGTTGAGCCGGTTGAGCCGGCGGCATTCCGGACGCATGTTCCCCGGTTCAAGGCTTTTTCCTCCAGCAGGATTGTGTCGCGGGAGAACGGCAGAGGCCGGCCGCTCGCTTTGACGGCAAGGGAACCGGCGGTAGAGTGAGGGAGAAGATATGCGAATGCCCGACCGGCGCTCAGGACGCCTCTCCCGCGGCCTTGCGGCCATGGCCTTCACCCTTCTGCTTGCGCAGCCCGCCATCCCCGAGACGGTCGATATTTCTGCCAGCAGCAGAACCATAACGCACTTTGTGTTCGGCTCCGGCCAGCGGATTTTCGGCAAGCTCGAATTCCTCGGCGGCATCAGCTATTCATCGAAGAATGCCCTGCTCGGCGCCGTATCGGCGATCCGCTTTCGGCCCGATCATGAGACCTTCATCTGCGTGCTCGATACGGGCCATTGGCTGACCGGCCGGATCGAGCGCGACGGCGAAGGCCGCCTGAGCGGCCTTGCCGACCTGAAAATCCGGTCGATGATCAACAGCGATGGCCAGGACGACAACGTCAAATACCAGATGGATGCGGAAGGCCTTGCCATCGGCAAGGGCGAATTGCTCGTCAGTTTCGAGAATGTCGACCGCATCGACGCCTATCCGGATTCCGGTTTCATGGACGCCCGGCCCTCACGCCGCCTGCCGCTTCCCTTTCCGAAGAAGGAACTGCGCAGCAATCGTGGCATGGAAATGCTGGCCGTGTCGCCCGCCGCGGGCCCGCTTGGCGCCGTACCGGTGACCGTCACCGAGCGCAGTCTCGATGCCGGGGGCAACATGCTCGCCGCCGTGCTCGACGGCCCCCTCGCCGGCACCTTTGCCGTGAAGCGGGACGATCCCTGGGACGTCACCGACGGCGCCTTCCTGCCCAATGGCGATCTCCTGCTGCTGGAGCGCCGCTTTCGCCTCTCGGACGGTGCGGGAATGCGCATCCGCCGCATCGACGGCAGGACGATCAGGCCGGGCGCGGTGGTCGATGGCGAGGTGCTGATCGACGCGGATCTCAGCCACCAGATCGACAATATGGAGGGGCTGGATGTCGTGGTGATGGGCGAGGACGACGTCCGCCTGATCGTCGTCTCCGACGACAACCATTCCATCCTCCAGCGCAACCTGATGCTGGAATTCCGCTTGCTTGCGGAAAAATAAGCGCGCATCGGCGCCTTTCTCCTCAGGGCCAGAAGGCAAGGCGCCGACAGGCGGATTGGAGGATTTTACCGCCTCAGGCGGCGATCTTCTCGATGCCCGGCATCGGCTTCAGCTTGCTCATCAACGCGCCGTAGGGCAGCAGCATGACGAAACCCACCAGGACCTTCACGGAGAAGTCGCCGAGCGCCCAGGAAATCCAGCGCGGGGCTTCCGCGGCAAGCACACCCAGCACCGGCGCCCATTCGATCGCAAAGGCGTCATTCGGACCGAAGACGGAAAATACCGGTGCGAAGGCGAAGGAAAAGAAGATCACCGTATCGAGCACCGAGCCCACCAGCGAGGCGATCAGCGGCGCGCGCCACCAGCTCTGCCGGCGCAGACGGTTGAAGATGGAGATGTCGAGGAGCTGGCCGAAAAGGAATGCCGAACCGGACGCGATCGCGATGCGCGGCGAGGCGACCGCGAAGGAGAAGGCGACGGCGACAAGGAAGCCGGCCGCAACGACGCGGCGCGCGATGCGCGGGCCGAACTGGCGATTGGTAAGGTCGGTGATGAGAAAGGCGACCGGATAGGTGAAGGCGCCATAGGTCAGGAGGTCGCCAAGATTGATGCCGAGCAGCGCGCCGGAAAGCGGATATTGCACAAGCACGTTGGAGGCGACGACCACGGCCGTCATCAGGAGGACATAGATAAGGGTAATGCGGTTCGCCTGCATTTTTTTATCCTGGGTGATGCCACCAGTTGGAGTTGATGAGGCAATTCCGCGAAAGCGTGAAACGGCATTCGTGCGGAACTGCGTTTTGGGCGCAAAGCATTGAGGCCTGCCCGGCGACCGGTCAAGCCTCAATGAAAACGGTCTGACGTGACGCCTTGGATCAGGCAGCAGCGGCGGTCTTCTTGGCGATCTGGCGGCGCAGCAGACGGGCGCGCATCGACAGTTCGTTCTCCTCAGCCTTCAGAAGGAAGGCATCGAGGCCACCGCGGTGCTCGACCGAGCGCAGGGCGGCGGCGGAAACGCGAAGACGGAAACGCTGGCCGAGGGCGTCGGAAATCAGCGTGACATTGCACAGGTTCGGCAGGAACTTACGCTTCGTCTTGTTGTTTGCGTGGCTCACATTGTTGCCCGACTGGACGCCCTTGCCGGTCAATTCGCAACTACGGGACATGGTACACCTATTTTCTTGGTTCAGGACAATACGTTTCCGGCACCGAAACCGGCCGCAGTCCGTCTGGCCTTTTTGGAAAGTCGCGGTTCTATAATCACACGCGGCGCCAACGTCAAGCCAAACCTGCCGTTCAGCGGGAATTCAGTTGCCAAACGTCACGATTTGCAGGCAATAGCCGATGGATGGAGAATTTTCCAGCGGCGCAGAATCGCCGCAATGGCGGGTTAGGCGGGGCGTCTCAATGGGAGTCGTGAAGATGAACGAGCGAGGTTGGATTGCTGGCGCTGTCATGACGCTTGCCTTTGCGGGCAGCGCAACGCCACTTCTTTCGGCCGAATTCGAGCACCGCACCGATTACAGCATCCGCCTGTCCGGCCTGCCGGTCGCCACCGCCACCTTCCGTTCCGAGTTCGACGGCAATCGCTATACGATCTCCGGCAGCCTCCGTTCCGCCGGCCTTGCCGATATCTTCTCCAGCACGCGCGGCACCACCTCCGTCTCCGGCACGGTAAGCCATGGCAGGCTGCGCGCGACCAATTATTCCGTCAATTATCAGAGCGGCAAACGCAGCCGCGCCATAGACGTCACGTTCCGCAACGGCAATGTGGTGGCCGCCAGCATGCAGCCGCCGCGCCGCAAGCCGAAGAACTGGGTTCCGGTCTCTACCGCCGACATGCGCGCCGTCCTCGACCCCATATCCGGCCTCATCATTCCGGAAGGAAGCCGCGTCTGCCCCAAGACGCTGCCGATCTTCGACGGGGAAAGCCGCCTCGACCTGAAGCTCAGCTCGAAAGGCAAGAAGCCCTATTCCACCAAGGGGTTCGAGGGCGAGGTGCTGGTCTGCGGCATTCGCTTCATTCCGAAATCCGGCTACCGGAAGGGCCGCGACGACGTGGAATATCTGCGCAAGCTGCAGACCATGGAGATTTGGTTTGCCAAGGCGGAAGGGGCGAAGGTATATGCTCCGGTCTACGTCCAGATTCCGACCAAGCTGGGCCCTGTCACCGTCTCGGCCACGCGGTTCGGCGGTTGATGGGCCACCGGCCGGCCGGCCGGTGGGAGTGAGGCCTTGAAGACGCGTGCGACCCTGATTGGTTTTTCGGCGATCCTGATGTGGGCGCTGCTGGCGCTTTTCACCGCCGCCTCGGGGAAGATGCCTCCTTTCCAGCTTTCCGCCATCTGCTTTTTCATCGGCAGCCTGCCCGGTATCGTCGTGCTGATGTCCCGGCCGCAGCGCATCCGCCTGCTGCATCAGCCGGCCAAGGTCTGGATCACCGGCATTCTCGGCCTTTTCGGCTATCACTTCCTCTATTTCACGGCCCTGCGCAACGCGCCGGCGGTCGAGGCGAGCCTCATTGCCTATCTCTGGCCGCTGTTCATCGTCGTCGGCTCGGCGCTGCTGCCGGGCGAGACGCTGAGATGGAACCATGTGGTCGGCGCCTTTCTCGGCCTTGCCGGCACGGTGTTCATCGTCGGCCGCAACGGCTTTTCCTTCGATCAGGCCTATCTTCTCGGCTATGGCGCAGCTTTTCTTTGCGCCTTCGCCTGGTCCGGCTATTCGCTGGCCACCCGCCGGTTCGACGCGGTCTCGACGGATGTGGTGACCGGCTTTTGCCTTGCCACCGCCATTCTGTCGCTGCTGTGCCATCTGGCGATGGAAACGACCGTCTGGCCGCAAACCGGCTTCGAATGGCTTGCGGTCGCGGGCCTCGGCCTGCTGCCCGTCGGCGCCGCGTTCTATGCCTGGGATTTCGGCGTCAAGAACGGCGACATCCAGATCCTCGGCGCGGCAAGCTATGCCGCGCCGCTCCTGTCGACGCTGGTGCTGGTCGTCACCGGCTTTGCCGAACCGTCCTGGCGCATCGGCCTTGCCTGCCTGCTGGTGACCGGCGGCGCGGTGCTGGCGGCAAGGGACATGATCTTCCGCAAGGCGGCCACAAGCCCCGCCTGAGCGATCGCCCTCAGAAACGGTCCTTGCGCGCGCGAATCTCGGCGAAGACGGCCGCATCGCTCGCGTCCTCCATGCCGAGATGCCGGCGGATCGCCGGATCGGCGGCACGCAGGAACGGGTTCGTCGCCTTCTCCGGCCCGATCGTCGTCGGCGCGGTGAAGGCGCCCTTCGCCCGCAGCGCCTCGATCTCGGCGACCCGGCTTGCAAGCGCGGCATTTTCCGGATCGACAGTGATGGCGAACCGCGCGTTGGAAAGCGTGTATTCATGGCCGAAATAGACGGTGGTCTCATCCGGCAGTGCCGCGAGCGTCTGGAGCGAACCCCACATCTGCTCAGGCGTCCCCTCAAAGATGCGGCCGCAACCGAGCGCAAAGAGCGTGTCGGCCGCAAGCAGCAGCCTTTCTTCCGGCAGATGGTAGCAGATATGCCCCAGCGTATGGCCCGGCGTGGCGATCACCTCCACCCGTCGGCCGGCGAAGTCGAAGCTGTCGCCGCCGTCCACCTTGCGGTCGATGCCGGGAATGCGCGGCGCCTCGCGGGCCGGGCCGATGATCGTCGCGCCGAAACGTTCCTTGAGGGCAAGATTCGCCTCGACATGGTCGCCGTGATGATGGGTCGTGAAGATGTGGCTGAGCGTCCAGCCACGACGGGCCAGCGCATCGAGGATCGGCTTTTCCTCCGGCGCATCGATGCTCGCGGTCGCTCCCGTCGCCGGGTCGTGAAGGAGGACGCCGAAATTGTCGCTGCGGCAGGAGAAAAGTTCGATTTCCAGCGGTGTCATGGCGCAATCCTCGTCAATCGGTCGGGCGGTCGAAGGCGAATGTAAGGCAATCGGCCTTGAAGTCCACCGGTCGGCCACTAACATGGAACGCCATGCATGCAGATATCGTCGACCTTCGCGAATTCTACCACTCGCCGCTCGGGCGCCTCGCCAACCATTCGATCGCCATGGCGCTCGCCTCGCTGTGGGCGCGCCTGCCTGAGGAGCGGCTGGTCGGGCTCGGCTATGCCGTGCCGTATCTGGAGCGCTTTCGCGCGGACACGGAGCGCACCTTCGCCTTCATGCCGGCCGGCCAGGGCGCGGTAAACTGGCCGCCGAGCGAACTGTCCTCCACGGCCCTCGTCTTCGAGGAGGAACTGCCTCTGCCCGATGCCTCGGTCGACCGCGTGCTGATGGTCCATTCTCTTGAATTCGCCGAAAACCCGCGCGAGACCATGAAGGAGCTGTGGCGCATCCTGGCGCCGGGCGGCCGGCTCGTCATCGTCGTGCCGAACCGGCGCGGGGTCTGGGCGCGCATGGAGCACACGCCGTTCGGTTCCGGCCGGCCCTATTCGCGCGGCCAGCTTACCGCGCTCCTGCGCGAGACGAATTTCACCCCCGGCGCGACGGCCGAAGCGCTGTTCTTTCCGCCGTCCAAGCTGCGCAGCGTGCAGAAACTGGGCAGCGCCTTTGAACGGCTGGGACGCACGCTCTGGCCGGTCTTTTCGGGTGTCATCATCGTCGAAGCGCAAAAGCGGCTCTATCAGGGCCTGCCGGTCGCCGCCCGCGCCTCACGCCGCGTCTTCGTGCCCGCGCTCGCCCCGCAGGGCGTGCCGACAACGCGCGAGAGCGCAACGCGGTGATCCTCTCGACAAATGCCGGGCCGCCCGCTAGAGGGGCCGGAGCGCAGCAAAGGGGCAAGGCATGACGGACGGACATTTTGACAAGATCGCGCTGATCGGCATCGGCCTCATCGGCTCCTCCATCGCTCGGGCCGTGAAGGCGAAGGGCCTTGCGAAATCCGTCACCATTTCGAGCCGCAGCCAGGAAACGCTCGACCGCGCCCGCGAACTCGACCTCGGCACCGACTATGTCCATGACGCCGGAGAGGCCGTCGAGGGCGCCGATCTCGTCATCGTGTCCGTGCCGGTCGGCGCCTCCGGCAAGGTGGCCGAGGATATCGCCCCCCATCTCAAGCCCGGCGCCATCGTCACCGATGTCGGCTCCACCAAGGCCTCGGTGGTGGCGCAGATGCTGCCGCACATGCCGAAGAACGTGCATTTCATTCCCGGCCACCCGCTCGCCGGCACCGAGCATTCCGGCCCGGACGCCGGCTTTGCCGAGCTGTTCCAGGGGCGCTGGTGCATCCTGACGCCGGTGCACGGCACCGACAAGGAAGCCAAGCGCACGCTCGCCGCCTTCTGGGAAGCACTCGGCTCCAAGGTCGACGAGATGGATACGGAACACCACGACAAGGTGCTCGCCATCGTCTCGCACCTGCCGCATATCATCGCCTACAACATTGTCGGGACGGCGGACGATCTGGAAACGGTGACGGAATCGGAAGTCATCAAATATTCGGCCTCGGGCTTTCGCGATTTCACCCGCCTCGCCGCCTCAGACCCCACCATGTGGCGCGACGTCTGCCTGCACAACAAGGACGCGATCCTTGAAATGCTGGCGCGCTTTTCCGAGGACCTTGCCTATCTGCAGCGCGCCATCCGCTGGGGCGACGGCGAGAAGCTCTTCGATCTCTTCACCCGCACCCGCGCCATCCGTCGCTCGATCATCGATGCCGGCCAGGATACGGCCGCGCCGAACTTCGGCCGCCCGGTCGCCGACAAGAAGGGTTGAGCCTGGGACCGCTCAGAACGGCGGAATGAGCGCGATGGGAAAGAGACCGAGATAGACGGTTCCGTCCCGCACATTCAGCTTCACCACGGCCCGGTCGCCACCCTTCGACAGGCCCTCGATGGCCTGCGCCACCCGCGCCGCCGTATCGGCGATCTCGGGAAAGGCCTCCGAGATCCGATCCCGCCAGACGGAGATGCCGGCAATGTCGAGATCGAGCGTACCGGAGACATAGCCGTCCTCGCCGATCTTGAGCGGGCCGGAAAGGCTTGCGACCTTTCCCTCGCCGAGATCGAGGGACAGGCGTCGCAGCTCCACGCTCGCCCCGAGCGGCGCATCGGCCGGCGGCCCTTCGACCGAAATCCAACCGGCCGCATCGGCGATCGTCATGTCGACGGCGACATCGAGCGGCGGCAATGTACGATCGCCGAGATCGAGCGAGAGCGCATCGAGCGACGCTGCGACATCGAGCGCCTCGCCGGAACGGCGGACATGCTTTTCGCCATGGGTGGCGGCGATGCCGAGCGAGAGGCCCTCCGAAGGCACGTTGAGCCGGCCTTTAAGACCGTCATAGGCGACGGAGGCACGGTCCAGCCCGTCCGTCCAGGCAACGACGCTCGCATGCAGGAGATCCCAATCGGCATCGAGCACCAGATCGGGCGTGACCCGCATCTGGGCCGGACCGTCGAGCTCGATGACGGCATGGCCCGGCCGGTAGACCTGGGCGGCCGACCGCAGAGCCCCGAAGGAGGCCGAAAGGCCCGAGGCCCGATCATCGATACCGACGGCATCGCAGAAGAGGCCGATGCGGAACGGGAAACCGCGAACGGAAAGATTGCTGCAGGAGGCCGGATGCAGGCCCTGTTCGGAAGCTGTGAGTTGCCGGGTGAGCGTCTCCTTCAGCCAGCTTGCCGCATAGAACCATCCGCCCGTATAGAGCGCTCCTGCGAGAACGACGGCAATGGCGAGCCGGACGAGCTTGCGCGTGACGCCGGATGCATCGGTGCGGCTTGACGATGCCATGTTGTTCTCCAATTGTGGCGAAGCAGGATGGGCTCGCAACGGGTCAAAGCCGTCAATTGCGGCGGCTTTTAGAGCAATTGCAGCAAAAGTCTAAGCGGTTTTGCGTTCGCGATTGGGTTAGACAGGATGATCGAGCGATTTCGCGATTCAAGGACACGCGAAGAGGCTTGGGAGATGACCGGGTGACGGTGGACATGAACGAATTCTGGGTCTTTGGCTACGGTTCTTTGATGTGGAATCCCGGCTTCGAGTTCGAGGAGCGGCAGCCGGCCCACCTCTTCGGGTTCCGCCGGTCGCTTTGCGTGCGGTCCTGGGTGCATCGCGGCACGGAGGAAAGGCCCGGCCTCGTGCTCGGCCTCGATCGCGGCGGCTCCTGCCGGGGCGTCGCCTTCCGCGTCGCACCGGAAAGCCGAGAGGCGGTGGTCGACTATCTGCGCGAGCGAGAGCTGGTCACCCATGTCTACAAGGAGCGCACGCTTGCCGCCACGCTTGGCGACGGCCGCCGGATCGCAACGCTTGCCTACATCATCGACCGCGCCCATCACCAATATGCCGGCTCGCTCTCGATCGGCGAAGCGGCCGAGACCATCAGCGCGGCCGTGGGCAAGTCCGGCCACAATATCGACTATGTGCGCAACACGCTGAGCCATCTGCGCGAAATGGGCATTCGCGACCATTGGCTGGAAGATGTCGGCCGGGCCGCGGAAAGCCTTTATCACAGCGCGCGCGTCTGATCAGGCGGCATGCGCCTTCAGTTCCGCCAGCCGATGTGCGGCGGTCGGCGGCAGGGGTAGCGCCGGATTTGCCGCGGCGGTCTCGACCAGCAGGCGATCGCTCGCCGTCTCCATCACCTCGACGAGATGAGCCAGGAACGCGTCCGGATCCATGCCGGGGCCGATCGCGGGCAGGATGCGCACCTTGAAATGGCCGGGATAGCGGATGAACTTGCGCCGCGGCCAGAACAGGCCCGGATGCATGACCACCGGAACGACCGGAACCTGCAGGTCACGATAGAGCCGGGCGATGCCGTATTTGTATTCGGGCGGCGCACCCGGCGGGCGGCGCGTGCCTTCCGGATAGATGATGAGCTGTCGGCCGGAATTCATCTCCGCCTTGGTCCGCTCCATCACGGCGGCCATGGCCTTGCCGCGGGCGCTGCGATCGACGGGCACCATGCGCTGCTTCTTCAGATACCAGCCGAAAAGCGGGATCCAGGTCAATTCGCGCTTGAGGATGTAGAAGGGATCGTCGAGCCACGGCAGGAGCGCATAGGCATCCCAGAAGGACTGGTGCTTCGGCGCGAAGATGTAGCCGCCCTTGGGGATGTTCTCCAGCCCCTCGATCTCGAAGGTCGTGCCGACGATCTTCTCGAAAAGCCAGTGGCAGCTTCGCACCCAGTTCTTGGCGACGCCATAGGCCTTCTTGCGCGGCAGCAGGAAATAGACCGGCGTCATGACGATCATCTGCACGATGAGATTGAGATAGAAGAGAGTGTTGAAAAGCACGGAACGGAAAACGATCATCGGGCAGCCTGTGAGCGGAACGTTCATTCGCCCTACACGATATTCGAAAGCCTGTCGCGCAAAACCGCGCACCCTTCCGGCGATAGGCGGCCGCAAAAAACAGCGGGATCTCAACGGCCGGCAAGGTCCGCCATGTCGCCGCGCAGACCCGACCAGCTTCTTGCGCCGGCAAAGGCGCGCAGGCGCGCCAGGCTGTATTTGAGATATTCCGACAGCATCGCCTTCATGACGACCGGCTGGTGCAGCCAATTGCCGTTCTTGAGGTCCGAGTTGACCACCGGATAGGCGATGAACTCCGTCTGCGGATCGACGGCCCTCAATTCCAGAAGGCTGCGCGGCATATGGTAATTGTTGGTGACGACGAGCACGCGGCGGAACTGGTGGTCGCTGATCCAGCGCGCCGTCTCGTTTGCATTGCCGATCGTGTCCACCGCCTCATAGCCCATATCGACGCAGCATTCGAAAAGCGCCGACGAGCTTTGCGTGAGCTTGCGGATCTGGTTGCCGCTCGTGGCGGGATTGACGCCGGAGATCAGCAGCCGCCGGCCCGCGCCCTGCTTGAGGAGGTCGATCGCCCTGTCGATGCGCTGGTAGCCGCCTGTCAGCACGACAATGGCGTCCGCCTTCGCCTCGCGCGGCGTTTCGAGCGCGGCGACCGTCTCGGCGAAGTATAAAAAACCGCCCATGCCGGCGACGGCGGCAAGGAGGATCGCCGCCAGGACGAAACGCACGACGAGACGGGCGGGACGCATGCGTCGGCGCCGCCTCTGCCCAAATAGCCGGATGCCCTGCGGCAGCCCGGTTCTTGCCCGTTCCAGCGCACTCATGATTCCGTCCTTAGACCCGGATTGCGGCAACCGATAGTCCGTTTCGCGGCAAGCGCTCGTTCCCGGCGTCTCATGAATCCGGCAACTGGTCGGTACGCGACGGATCGGACCGGATCAGGTCGATTTCGTGAATCGTTCGCATTACCGTGAAGCGTGCGGTCAGCGTCGTCAACAGCGCGATCACGACGATGGTGGCGGCAATGCCGAGATAGCCGGTGAGCCCCATGGAAAAGCTGCCGAACAGCGCCGTTGCCTGATCGCTCTGCGGCGTGGCGATCGATCGTCCCTGCCAGAAGCCTGCGATGAGAAAGAACAAGGCCGCCAGGAGCCCGCCCGCAACGGACCCCTTGAGGCTGATCATCAGGAAATGCTTCTGGAATTCGGATGCGACGAACCCCGCCTCCGCGCCGACGAAATGCAGCACCTCGACGATATGCCGGTTGCCGGAAAGCGCGCCACGCGTCGCGAAGATGACGGTCAGGATCATGGCGGAGAAGACGAGGACCAGCACGCCCGTGCCAATGAACGCCGTGGTGCGCGCCATGGCGACGAGACGGTCGACCCAGGTGCGATGATCGTCGAGGAAGGCCTGCGGGATCTTTTGCGCGAGCGCCGTGCGCATGGCTGCGAAGTCCGGTGGGCTCTGCTCATCGATGGTGACGATGACGAGGCGCGGCACCGGCAGTTCATCGATGTTCAGCCCTTCGCCGAGCCACGGTTCCAGGAGCCGCGCCGTCGCCGCCTTGTCGACGATGGTGCCGTCGCGCGTGCCTGAAAAGGTGAGTGCCAGGTCGCGCGCATCCTTCAACGCCTGTTCCATGTCGAGTTCGTCGTCCGGCTTGATCTGGATGGTGATCTCGCGGGAAATCTGGCTCTGCCAGCTCGCCGCCGTCGCGCGCACCATGCTGACCGCCCCGAAGGTGAGGCAGGCAAGGAAGGCCATGATGGCGATGACGAGCATCAGCGCATTGCCGGAGACATTGGCCGGCGGCACGATGGGCGCGGTCGGCCGCACCTTCATTTCCGGCCGGCGGGCACCTTTCGCATTCTCGGCGGCTTCGCGGGGAGCGTCAGTCATAGATGTCGAGCCGTCCCTGCGAGAGGATCATGCGCCGCGCCTCCACCTGATCCATCAGCGTCAGATCGTGGGTGGCAATGACGACGGCGGTGCCGAGCCGGTTCAGTTCAAGGAAAAGGCTGAGCAGCCTTCGCGCCATCGGCGGATCGACATTGCCGGTCGGCTCGTCGGCAAGCAGGAGTTCTGGCCGGTCGATAAGGGCGCGCGCGATCGCCGCGCGCTGCTTCTCCCCGCCGGAAAGCACTGGCGGCAAGACATTGATTCGTTCGCCGAGCCCCACCCATTTCAACAGCTCCAGCACATCCGCCCTGTAGCTCGCCTCCTCCTTGCCGCGCACCCGCAGCGGCAGGGCGACATTCTCATAGGTCGTCAGATGATCGAGCAGGCGAAAGTCCTGGAAGACGATGCCGATGCGCCGGCGCAGCATCGGCAATTCGTCACGCGGGATGGTCGAGATTTCCCGGTCGAAGGTGCGGATGATGCCACGCGTCGGCTGCAGGGAGAGGAAGAGGAGGCGCAGCAGCGTCGTCTTGCCGGCGCCCGATGGCCCGGTCAGGAACTGGAAGGACCGGCGCGGAATATCGAAGGTCAGGTCGCGGAGGATCTCCGGTCCCATCCCGTAGCGCAGTCCGACATTCTCGAAATGAATCAATGGACAATCCGGTTCTAGAAACAGTCATCTCGCCGCGCCCCGACGGCACCTTGGCCGGCGTCGCACAGGAAAGCGGCTCTTTCACGGTCAGGTTTCCGAAGCATTAACCAGTATGGTTTACGTTTCGTAAGGATTTCATTCAATGCCCGACTTTTCGCCACTGATTTTGCGCGGGAAGGCGGCAAGCGGGAGGTCGCGATGAACGCCTTCGGAGCGAAACGCCAGGCACGGGGCCGGATCGACCTCCTGCCGCCGGAAACCAGGACATCGGGCCGCAGGGCCGGCATGTCCACGCGCCGCGACGTTGTGGACGCGGATTTCGTCGTCATCCGTGGCGGCTCCGCCCGAACCTCCAACGACAATCATCGTGCCGTCCGCCCCGCCGCGCCGGCAAACACGGCAAGGGACTTGCTGCTTCGCACCGCCGCCGGCGGCGCCAGGTTGGGCGAGGCGAGCCTGCAGCGCCTTTCCGGACGCGCCTTCGCCAGCCTGGTCGGGGCGGCCTTCATCTTCGTCTTCGCCTATGCGGGAGGCCTTTCCGCATTGCGGGCGGCGCTGCCCGCGGCCGATGGGCACGGCGCGCTGCGTATCGCCGACGTCATCACGACGCTCGACGAGCGCAACGGCATGAAGGTTCTCGCCGTCTATGGCCGCCTTGCCAATGAGAGCGAAAGCATCGCCGTCATCCCGGCGGTCGATATCGTCTTCGAGGGAACCGGCAAGCCGCTCCGCCATCGCCTTGCGTTCGAAGCCGCCACGCTTGCCCCGGGCGCCAGCGAAAACTTCGCGCTGCGCATTCCCCATGCCGGCGGAAAAGTGCCGAAAGTCTCGGTTTCGCTCGCCGCCGAGGGTGCGCCCGTCGATTGACTGTGCTAAGCGGCTGCTTTGTTTCTTCGCCTTTGCGACCACAGGGAGCCGCCTCGCGATGCAGATTGTCCGCGGAAAGAAGATCGAAACGCTCTACGATGCCGCGCAGATCGCCAAGCGCAACGAAGAACTCGCAGCCCAGATCGCCGCAGGCCCGACGAAGGATCTTCTGGTCATCGCCGTGCTGAAGGGCTCTTTCATCTTCGCCGCCGACCTCACCCGCGCCCTGCACGCGGCCGGCCTTGCACCAGAGGTCGAGTTCATCACCCTGTCGAGCTACGGCGCCGGCACCGTCTCGCAGAGCGTGCGGATCATCAAGGACATAGACAGCGACGTCCACGGCCGCGACATCCTGTTGATCGACGATATCCTCGAATCCGGCCGCACGCTCAGCTTCGCCAAGGAACTGATGTATGAGCGCGGCGCCCGCAACGTCACCATCGCCGTGCTGCTCGACAAGCGCGAGAAGCGCAAGACCGATCTCGAGGCCGACTATGTCGGCTTCGAATGCCCGGATCATTTCGTCGTCGGTTATGGCATGGACGTCGCCTATGCCTTCCGCGAACTGCCTTTCGTGGGGATCGTGACGGGCGACGCCGACGCCTGAGATCGAGGACGCTGCGCCGCCGCATCCCCTCGCCGCGGCAGCCGATCCCCAGATTCTTCCCCGTACGTTTACCGATCGACAAGGAAAGTCTGGTCTTTTCGTCCTGAACCGGGGCCGGATGGACAGGCCCAAAGGGGGATTGATGGCGAAGATCCTGATCACCGAAGACGAGGATTCGCTCCGCACCTTCGTGGCGCGGGCGTTGCGCATGGACGGTCATGAGACCGTGGAGGCGCCGGACGGCGCGGCCGGGCTCGATGCCCTGGAGGACGGCGGCTTCGACCTGCTGCTTTCCGATATCCGCATGCCCGTGATGGACGGCATCGAGCTGGTCCACAAGGCATCCGCTGCCCATCCTGCGCTGAAAATCCTGCTGATGACCGGCTATGCCGAGCAGCGCGAGCGCGCCGACGACCTGACAACGAAGATCGTCGATGTCGTCAGCAAGCCGTTCAGCCTGCCGGATATCCGCCGCGCAGTGGCACTGGCGCTTGCCGCCTGAGTAAAATGCCTTGCGGCTGACCGCATCAAGCCGTCCGCCTCAGCGGATTCCCAGCAGGCGCTCCAGATAATCCCGCTCGAAGCCCGGCGCCGCGCCGGTACCGAGGCGGCGGCGGATCTCTTCGAGGATCTCGCGCGCCCGCTGGATATCGATCTCCTCGGGAATCTTGGTCGGCCCGCCGAAATCCGGACCCTGACCGTTCACCGAGCGCTCGCGGCCAAGCGGGTCGCGCCCGTTGCGGCCGGCCTGCGGCATGCCTTCGCCCTGGCCCTGGCCCATCGCCTGCATCTGGCTCATCATGTTCTGTGCGCCCTGACGCAACGCCTCCAGCGCCCGCCCCTGGCTGCCGACTGCCGATTCACCCTCGCCTTCGCCAAGCGCTTCCGAAGCACCCTTCATTTCCCGTCCGGCCTGGCCGAAGCCCTCGCCCGGCTGCAGGCCCATGCCCTTCAGCGCCTGCTGGATCTCGCCGAGCTGCTTCCCCAGCTTGTCCTGCTGCTCCTGCAGTTTCCTCAGCGCCTCGCGAAGCTGCTCGGCCGTCATCTGGTCGGTCGGCTGCTGGCCGGCGCCGCTGTCGCCGGGTTGCTGCTCGCCTTCCTCGCCGGGCATCGGGTCGCCGCGCTCCATGCGGTCACGCATCGCCTGATCGAACTGGAAGGTCTGCTCCATGAGCTGCTGCTGCTGCTGCATCAGCTGGCCGAGCTTGTCCATCTGCTGGCGCATCGCATCGTTCTGCTGGCCTTGCTGCCCCTGTTGCGGACGGCCGGCCTGGAGATTGTTCATCATGCGCTGAAGCTCGGAGAGCATCTGCTGGGCCTGGTCGCGCGCGCCGGAGCGGGCCAGATTCTCGATCTGGTCCATCATCCGCTGCAAGTCCTGCTGACGCAGGATCTGGCCCTGCTGCTGGGCGTTCTGCTGCATCTGTCCGTTCTTGGCGGCCTGGCGGGCCAGTTCCTGCATATAGGCCTGCATGGCCTCGCGCAGCTCCTGCATGAGCCGGGCGATCTCCTCGTCGGGGGCATTGCGCTCCAGCGCCTCGGAAAGCGCCTTCTGCGCCTCGCGCAGTTGCCGGTCGGCGAGCGAGAGATTGCCGTCCTCGATGCCGAGCGCGATTTCCCATAGATAATCGGCCGTCTCGCGCAGCTGGTCATCGCTGCGTGACAGTTTCATGCGCTCGCCGGCCGAGCGCAGCAGAAGGAAATGCGTGAGATTCGGGATCGTCTCTTCCGGCCGGATCGCCAGCGCCTCGTTGAGCGCGATCGCCTGCGGCAACCTGCCGGCATCGAGCGCGAAGACCTGGCGCTGTTCGGCGACGGCCGCGGCAAGCGGCTCGTAGAAATTCTTCGCGGGCAGGATCATTTCGACCGGCTGGCTGCGCCCCTCCTGCCCCGCCGCATCCCTGGCGACGAGGGTGATCTTCACGCGCTTGCCGGAAAGCGGATGTTCGGAAAGGTTGCGGCTCGTCGTGCCCTTGGCATCGCGCGCGGCGCGGCGCGGCAGATCGAGCCGGTATTCCGGCAGCGGATAGAGCGGGCGAGCATCCTGCGGCTGGTCGACCGGCACGATCTCCGCATGGGCTTCCTGGACCCCGTAATCATCCTTGGCGATGAAGCTGATCTCCAGGGCGGACGCCACGGTCTTCTTCGGAATGCCGTCAAAGGCGATTTCCGGTACGCGGTCGGGAATGACCGTGAAAGTCCAGCTCCGGCCGTCGACCGTCAGCGTGCCGTCCTTCACGATCTTGTAGTGCATGGTCCTTGCGTCGTTCACCGCCACGGCGACAGGCTTCGGATCGGGCTTTGTCCCTTCCGCCGCCTTGTCCTTCGGCTTTTCCTCCTCGGGACGGATGGCGGTCGCCGTGTTCTCCCCGGCTGCCTGATAGGAGACCGGCTCGCTGCCGCTGCCGCCGGTAACACGCACGGTCAGCTCGCTGAACTGCGGAATGCGAATATCCCCCTTCGCCTCCTCGACCTGCTGGGCCTGGTCATGGCCGGTAAGGAAAACCGGCGCACGTGACGTGTGTGCCGGCGGGGTGACCCAGGCATCGATTCGCACGTCCGGCGCCGTCTCGGCCGGCATGCGGAACGAGACAACATCCGAAAGAAGGCCGCCGCGATTGGAATAGGAGAAGGCAAAGGCGATGGCGACGAGGAGCAGGGGTATCGCACGCAGCGCATGCCGGTCGTGGCGCGCGATGTCGGGCTCGGGCGTGCCGGTGCGCAGCGTGCCGATCAACCGCGCCATGCGCGCCTGATGCTCCCGCCACAGCGCTTCGCCGAAGGCATCGCCCACCGCCGGTCTGTCGTCCTGCACGCGGATCGCCTGGTGGGCAAGCGCATTGCGCGCCTCCAGCATGCGGTCAGCCCTGTCGATGGAGGGCCAGTCGATACCGCGCAGACGTAGGAGAAGCACGACGAGCCCGAGCGCGAAGGCGACGAGCGTTGCAATATGCAGCCAGGCCGGCGCATGACGGAAATAGCCGAACCAGGTCAGCGCCAGGAACCCGGCGACCGTCAGGAGGACCGGCAGCAGGCGCGGCGCGAGCGCTTCGAGATAGAGGACAGCCCTGGCGGCAAGGCGCCTTGCCGCAAGCCGACGCGCCAGCGGATTTCCGCCTGCGCCCTTCTCGCGCTGCCCTTCCCTGTCAATCGCCATTCGTCGCCGCTCTCCGCTGCCGCATTTCTTACCTACACGGCCTGAAAGATAACATGCTTTGTGGCGAAGACGAGGGCGCGCGCAAAATCGTGATTGCGCGTTTGGCTGTCAGGTAAGCCAGTCCGGCAGAGAATCGAGGCTAATCAGGTCGTCATAGGTCGGCCTCGGCCGGATGACGTGGAACTCGGACCCCTTCACCAGCACTTCCGGCACCAGCAGGCGGCTATTGTAGGTCCCGGCCTGCACCGCGCCATAGGCTCCGGCCGAACCGACGGCGATCAGATCTCCGGGCTTCGGCTGCGCCATCTCGCGGTCCTGCGCCAGATAGTCGCCCGTCTCGCAGACCGGACCGACGACATCCGCCCGGATGCGCGGCGCATTGGCGGCGGAGATGACGACCGGCTGGATCTCGTGCCAAGCCTCGTAGAGCGTCGGGCGGATGAGGTCGTTCATCGCCGCGTCGACGATGACGAACGTCTTCTCGCCGCCATCCTTCACATAGATGACCTCGGTGACGAGGATGCCGGCATTGCCGACGATCAGCCGGCCGGGCTCCGTGACGATCTTGCAGTCCAGCCCCTTGAGCTGGTTCTTGACGATCTCGGCATAGGCATCGGGCAGCGGCGGCGGCGCGTTGTCCGTCTTGTAGGGAATGCCGAGCCCCCCGCCGACATCGACGTGATCGATCGTGTGGCCATCGGCGCGCAGCGTCTCGACGAGTTCGCGCAAGAGCTTGAAGGCATCGTCGAAAGGTTGCAGTTCGGTGATCTGGCTGCCGATATGCATGTCGATGCCGGTCACTTCGATGCCCGGCAGGCTCGCCGCGCGGGCATAGACCGCGCGCGCGCGCTCCCAGGAAATGCCGAACTTGTTTTCCTTCTTGCCCGTCGAGATCTTCGCATGGGTGCGGGCGTCGACATCCGGGTTGATGCGGAAGGAGACATGCGCCCTCTTGCCGGCCTTGACGGCGCGGGCGTTCAGCACTTCGAGCTCCGGCTCGGATTCGACGTTGAAGCAATAGATGCCGGCTTCGAGCGCCAGGTCCATCTCCCGCGGCGTCTTGCCGACGCCGGAGAACATGATGCGCGAGGCGGGAACGCCGGCGGCGAGCGCCCGGCGCAGTTCCCCTTCCGAAACCACGTCGATGCCGGCGCCGAGCCGTGCCAGCGTCTTCAGCACGGCCTGGTTCGAATTCGCCTTCATCGCGTAGCAGACCATGGCGTCGACACCCTCGAAGGCCTTGGAGAACACCTTGTAGTGGCGTTCCAGCGTGGCTGTCGAATAGACGTAGAAGGGCGTGCCGACCGCCTTGGCGATCTCCGGAACGGGCACGTCCTCCGCATGGAGGATGCCGTCGCGATGCTCGAAATGATTCACGGTAACGATCTCTCAGAGAAGGGGGTCGAGGATGAAGGGCCTGTCTTCGACCTGCTCGACCTTCTTGCCATCGACGGTCTTGTAGACCGGCTGCGCGCCGCCCGGCAGGTCGAGATCGCCCTTGCGGCCGCAGCCGGTGAGAACCGCCGCCGAAAGGCCGAGCAGGAGAGCCAGCCTGCCGATATCGATGCGTGTCATGAGCGTTCCCTGGAATTGCCGGTGATCGGGTAGACATCTTCCTTAGCGAATTCGCCCACCCTTGTGCACCCTTAATCTATTGATGGGTCCTGCAAGCGATCTGATCAGTTCCGCTGCCGCCACCAGGCGATCTGCTTCCTGACTTCCGAGGGCGCGGTGCCGCCGAAGCTCCTGCGGCTGGCGACCGAGGCCTCCACCGTCAGGACGTTGTAGACATCGGCGGTGATCGCCGCATGGATCGCCTGCAAGTCCTCCAATGCCAGTTCAGCAAGGTCGCAGCTTTTGCTTTCGGCCAGCGCCACGGCGCGGCCGGTGACATGGTGCGCGTCGCGGAACGGCAGGCCCGCCTCGCGCACCAGCCAGTCGGCAAGGTCCGTCGCGGTGGAATAGCCGGAGCCGGCCGCGGCCTTCATCCGCTCGGTGCGGACCGTCATGTCGCGCACCATGCCCGTCATCGCTGCAATCGCCAGCTCCAGGCTCTCGGCGGCGTCGAAGACCTGTTCCTTGTCTTCCTGCATGTCCTTGGAATAGGCGAGCGGCAGGCCCTTCATGACCGTCAGCAGCGCGATCAGCGAACCGTTGATGCGGCCGGTCTTGGCGCGCACCAGTTCGGCGGCGTCCGGGTTCTTCTTCTGCGGCATGATGGAGGAGCCGGTGGAGAAGGCGTCCGACAGGCGGATGAAGCCGAATTGCGGCGTCGACCAGATGACGATCTCCTCCGCAAGTCGCGACAGGTGGACCGAGGAAATCGCCGCGATGGACAGGAATTCCAGCGCGAAATCGCGGTCCGACACCGTGTCGATGGAGTTGCGCGTCGGCTCGCGGAAGCCGAGGGCCTTCGCCGTCATGTGCCGGTCGATATTGTAGCCGGTGCCGGCGAGCGCGGCGGCGCCGATGGGACTCTCGTCGAGATGCTCGATGGCATGGCGCACGCGCTGGCGGTCGCGACCGAACATCTCGACATAGGCCATGCAATGGTGGCCGAAGGTGACGGGCTGGGCCGTCTGGAGATGGGTGAAGCCGGGCATGACGGTCCCGGCATGCTCTTCCGCCCGGTCGAGGAAGGCGGATATCAGGCCCGTCAATGCCTTCTCGGTCTTCTGCAATTCTTCCTTGACCCAGAGGCGGAAATCGAGCGCCACCTGGTCGTTGCGCGAGCGGGCGGTGTGCAGGCGTCCGGCAGCGGGACCGATGAGCGTCGCCAGCCGCGCCTCGACATTCATGTGGATGTCCTCCAGCTTGCGCGAGAACTCGAAAGCGCCGCTTTCGATCTCTGACAGGATCGTGTCGAGACCGTGAACGATCTTGTCCTTATCCTCCGCCGAAATGATGCCCTGGTGGGCAAGCATCTCCGCATGCGCCTTTGAGCCGCGGATGTCCTGGGCGTAAAGCTTCTTGTCGAAGCCGATGGAGGCATTTATCTCCTCCATGATCGCATCCGGTCCCGAGGCGAAGCGACCGCCCCACATCTGGTTCGAGGATTTCGTCTCGGAAGTGCCGTCTGCCATGGGTCCCGTCCTGGAGAAAGAAATGTCAGTGAAGAAGAAACTCGGCCTGCCGGCAACAAGACTCATCGCCATTGCCGGCCTTGCCGGACTTCTTGCCGGTGGTGCAGCGATATACGTGAAGGAAAGCCTGTCTGGCAATGGCGCGGCCGGCTCGGCCGATGCGGCGGCCTGCCCGTTCGCCGCGCAGACGGCCGCCGCGATCACCCCTTTCTCCAAGGGCGAGGTCGCCGCCATGCGTGCCGTCGACGAGCATCGCCCGCTGCCCGATCTCGTCTTCGACGGCCCGGACGGCACGAAGAAGACCATCGCAGATTTCTCCGGCAAGACGCTGCTCGTCAATCTCTGGGCGACCTGGTGCGTGCCCTGCCGCGAGGAGATGCCGGCGCTCAACGCGCTGGAAAAGGCGCTGGGCAGCGACAGGTTCGAGGTCGTCGCGGTCAATATCGATACGGGCGACGACGAGAAGCCCAAGGCCTTCCTCGACGAAACCGGCGTCCACGAGCTCGGCTACTACCGCGACGCTTCGATGGGCGTCTTCAACACGCTGAAGAAGGAAGGCCTCGCCTTCGGCCTGCCCGTCACGCTGCTGATGGACGACAAGGGCTGCCTCATATCCGCGATGAACGGCCCGGCCGCATGGGACAGCGAGGACGCCAAGGCGCTGATCAACGCCGCATTGGAAGCACCGAAGAATTGAAGCAGAGGCAATCGCGCTGTAACTCCGACGGTTCCCGGCGAATACCCCTCTGCCTTCCGGCATCGCCTTCACAAGGCAGGGCTATCGCATATGGAATTCGATGTTTCCGTTCTTCTCCCCCACGGGGAGAACGGAAACCGCCGAAGCCCCTCACGCCGCCGTATAAACCCGCGGCCGGCGAATATCGATGAAGCCGGCTTCGCCCTTGCGGTGGGGGAATTCCGGCGCGGTGTCGAATTCGATCGCCTCGCCGCTGCCAGTCATCGCCAGCACGCGGCGCGAATCCGGGCGGTCGATGACGCGCAGTATCCTTGCCGAAATGCCCTGCCCGTCCTCGCGCCAGGTGACATCCGCCGGGCGGAAGAGGATCTGCCCGCCGCCGTCGGCGATACCGTCCGCATCGAAGGCGACGTCCTCGACATAGGCTTTTCCGCCGCGGATGCGCGCATCGAGCCGGTTGGCGTCACCCAGAAAGTTCATCACGAAGGCATCGGCCGGGTTGCGGCACACCGCCTCGGGCGTCCCCTCCTGCACGATCCTGCCCTTGTTGAGGATGACGACACGATCGGCAAGGTCGAGCGCTTCTTCCTGATCATGCGTGACGAAGAGCGTGGTGATGCCAAGCTCGTCATGGATTTTTCGAAGCCAGCGGCGCAGGTCCCGCCGTACATTCGCATCGAGCGCGCCGAAAGGCTCGTCGAGCAGCAGGACGCGCGGATCGACCGCGAGTGCCCGGGCGAGCGCGACGCGTTGGCGCTGGCCGCCGGAGATCTGCCCCGGGAACCGATCCTTCAACCCGCCGAGCTGCACGAGATCGAGCAGCTCCTTCACCCGGTCGGCGATCGCCTGCGGCGAGCGCTTCACCCGGGAGACCTTCATGCCGAAGGCGATGTTCTCACCCACCGTCATGTGCGGGAAGAGAGCATAGTGCTGGAAGACGAAGCCGACGCCGCGCTCGCGCACGGGAATGTCGGTGGCGTTCTCCTCGCCGAAATAGATCGCGCCGCCATCGGCATATTCGAGGCCGGCGACCATGCGCAGGATCGTCGTCTTGCCGGAACCGGACGGGCCGAGCAGCGCGACCAGCTCACCGCTTTCGATATCGAGCGAGACGCCGTGCACGGCGCGAAAAGTCTCGAATTCCTTGACCACGTTGTCGAGGCGGATTCTCACGGCTTTACCTCCGGGATGATGCTGTCGGCGCCCGCCAGGGCGGAAGGCCGCTGGGCGCGGCCCGCGCCCTGCCGCTCCAGCGCCACCTTGACGACGAGCGTGACGATGGCGAGACCGGCGAGAATGGATGCGGCGGCAAAGGAGCCGGCGGCGTTGTAATCGTGATAGAGCAGCTCGATATGCAGCGGAAGGGTGTTCGTCTGGCCGCGGATATTGCCGGAGACGACGGAAACCGCGCCGAATTCGCCCATCACGCGCGAATTGCAGAGCACCACTCCATAGAGCAACGCCCATTTGATGTTCGGCAGCGTGACGGAGAAGAAGGTCCGCCAGCCGCTGGCGCCGAGCGAGGTGGCCGCCTCCTCGAGATCGCGTCCCTGCGCCTGCATCAGCGGGATCAGCTCGCGCGCGACGAAGGGCGCGGTCACGAACATGCTGGCCAGCACGATGCCCGGCAGCGCGAACAGGATCTTGATCCCCGCCGCCTCCAGCACATGGCCGAACAGACCCTGCAGACCATAGACGAAAAGATAGGAGACACCCGCGACGATCGGAGAAACCGAGAAAGGCAGCTCGATGACGACCGTAAGCAGTCGCTTACCGGGGAAATCATGCTTGGTGATCGCCCAGGCGGCCGCAACGCCGAAGGCCGTGTTGATGGGCACGGCGATGAGCGCCGTGACGACCGTCAGCAGGATGGCGTGACGGGTATCCGGATCGGCAATGGATGCGGCGAAATAGGTGACGCCGCGCGAAAAGGCCTCCACGGCGATGACGACAAGCGGCGCGACGATCATCAGCCCGACGAGCAGGAGGACGGCGGTAAGAAGGGTACGGCGGAAGACCCTGTTGTCACCGACGCGGGGCGGCCTGCTTCTGCCATGCTGCGTCATGTCAGCCTCTCACCGTGTAGCGCAGGGCGCGGGCCTGCAAGAGATTGGTGACGGCAAGCATCACGAAGGCCGTCAGCAGCATGACGGACGCGATGGCGGCCGAGGCCGGATAATCGTATTCCTCCAGCCGGATGAAGGCGAGGAGCGCGGTGATCTCCGTCGAGAACGGCTGGTTGCCGGCGATGAAAATGATGGCACCGAACTCGCCGAGACTGCGCGCGAAGGAAAGCGACACGCCCGCCAGCAGCGCCGGCGAAAGAAGCGGCAGGATGACGCTGGTGAAGATCGAAAGATCGCTCGCACCGAGCGTCTGCCCCGCCTCTTCGAGTGCGGGATCCAACTCCTCCAGAACCGGCTGTACCGTGCGCACGATGAAGGGAATGCTGGTGAAGCTCATGGCGACGATGATGCCGAGCGGCGTATAGGCGACCTTGATGCCGAGATGCGAAAGCGGCCCGCCAAACCAGCCGTTGGTGGCGAAAAGCGTAGTGAGCGCGATACCCGCGACGGCCGTCGGCAGCGCAAAGGGCAGGTCGACCAGTGCATCGACCAGCCGGCGGCCGGGAAACCGGTAACGCACCAGCACCCAGGCAAGCGCCAGGCCGAAGACGAGGTTGAACACGGTCGCCGCCAGCGCGCAGAGCACCGTCACCCGGTAGCTCGCAACCGCACGATCGGAGGAGATGATGCGCCAGTAATCTTCCGGCCCGAGGCTCGCGGCCTTGAAGATGAGCGCCGCCAGCGGCAGCACCACGATGATGGCGACATAGACGAGGGTAATGCCGAGCGCGAGCGGCAGGCCCGGCAGGACGCGCCGCCTCACGGTCCGCACGGCGGACGGCCGGCGGGCTTTCGACCCGCCGGCTGCAGCGATGTTCTCGGACGTATCAACGGCTGCCATAGATCTTGTCGAGCTTGCCGCCTTCGGCGAAATGTTCTTCGGAAATCTTCGCCCAGCCGCCGAACACGTCGTCGACATTCACCAGGCGGATCTCCGGGAACTGGTCCTTGAATTCGCCGGCGACCTTCTCGTCATGGACGCGATGGCCGAATTCGGCGGCGATCTTCTGGCCTTCCGGCGCATAGAGGAAGTCGAGATAGGATTTGGCAAGCTCGCGGCTGCCCTTGGCATCCGCCACCTTGTCGACGATGGCGACCGGGAATTCGGCGAGCAGCGAGACCGACGGTACGACACTCTCGAACTTGTCCTCGCCATACTGCTTGGCGATCGCCTTGGTCTCCGCCTCGAAGGTGATGATCACGTCGCCGATCTCGCGCTCGACGAAGGTCGTCGTCGCCGCACGGCCACCCGTGTCGAAGACCGGCACGTTGTCGAAGATCTTGGTGACGAATTCCTCGACCTTGACCGGATCGTCCTTGAAGGCCTCCTTGGCGTAGGCGGTGGCGGCGAGGTAGGTGTAGCGCGCATTGCCCGAGGTTTTCGGGTTCGGGAAGACGACCTTCACGTCGTCGCGCGCAAGGTCCGACCAGTCCTTGATGTTCTTCGGGTTGCCGGCGCGCACCAGGAAGGACGGGAAGGAATAGAAGGGCGAGGCATTGTTCGGGAACTTCTGCTGCCAGCCCTCGGCAACGAAACCGTTCTTCACGAGGAAGTCGATGTCCGTCACCTGGTTGAAGGTCACGACATCGGCTTCGAGACCTTCGACGATGGCACGGGCCTGCTTGGAGGTGCCGCCATGCGACTGGTCGATGGTGACGCCCGGATGCGCCTTCACGAAGGCCTCGTTCTCGGCGGCGAAGAGTTCACGCGCCACATCGTAGGACGCATTCAGCAGCTTGTCAGCGGCGACGGCGGAGAACGGAACGGCAAGACCGAGAAGAGCCACGCCGAGGAGGAGCAAACGTTTCATCTGGAAACCCCAATGCGAAAATGATCGAGGCAGACAATAACGGCCGTCCGGCGGCTCTCCGAGGCATGGCCTGCCGCAGCATTCGCGACAGGCGAAACATTTTTCCGTGAAAGGAACGGCTGGAGAAAACTCCGCCGTCAGCGGGTCGGAACCGGGACCTCGCCGCGATAGTCGTAGAAGCCCCGGCCGGACTTGCGGCCGAGCCAGCCGGCCTCGACATATTTCACCAGCAGCGGGCAGGGCCGGTACTTGGAATCGGCCAGCCCGTCATGCAGCACCTGCATGATCGACAGGCACGTATCGAGACCGATGAAATCGGCAAGCTGCAGCGGCCCCATCGGATGATTGGCGCCGAGCTTCATCGCGGTATCGATGGCGTCCACCGAGCCGACACCCTCATAGAGCGTGTAGATCGCCTCGTTGATCATCGGCAGCAGGATGCGGTTGACGATGAAGGCCGGGAAATCCTCTGCGACCGTGATGGTCTTGTCGAGCCGGGTGACGAATTCCTTGGCGGCGGCGAAGGTCTCTTCCTCGGTCGCGATGCCGCGTACGAGCTCGGCAAGCTTCATGATCGGCACCGGATTCATGAAGTGGATGCCCATGAAGCGCTCCGGCCGGTCGGTGGCCGAGGCAAGGCGCGTGATCGAGAGCGAGGAGGTGTTGGTGGCGAGGATCGCCTCCGGCTTCAACACGGCGCAGACCTGGGCGTAGATCTTGCGCTTGACGGTCTCGTCCTCGGTGGCCGCCTCGATGACGAGATCGGCATCGGACAGATCGTTGATGTCGGAGGATCCGCTGATCAGCGACAGCGCCTTCTTCCGGTCCTCGTCCGACATCTTGCCGGAGGAGACCTGGCGGGCGAGGTTGCCGTTGATCGTGGCCAGCCCGGTTTCGATACGCTCGGCGGAAAGGTCGTAGAGATGGACCTTGTATCCGGCGACGGCCGCGACATGCGCGATGCCGCATCCCATCTGACCTGCCCCGATGATACCGACATTCTTGATCATAGCGCCCATCGCCCCGTCATCTCACTTCACGCAGAAAAACACCGGGCCGGTTGAACCGGCCCGGTGAAGTGATAAAGCGCCGCGACGCCTTTTTCCAGTGAAATCATCGTCGCAAAGCCGAACAACCGTTCGGATCAGAGTGCCTTCTCCAGTTCGGGCAGGGCCTCGAAGAGATCGGCGACGAGGCCGTAGTCGGCGACCTGGAAGATCGGCGCCTCCTCGTCCTTGTTGATCGCGACGATGACTTTCGAATCCTTCATGCCGGCAAGGTGCTGGATGGCGCCCGATATGCCGCAGGCGATGTAGAGCTGCGGGGCGACGACCTTGCCCGTCTGGCCGACCTGCCAGTCGTTCGGCGCATAGCCCGCATCGACGGCCGCACGCGACGCGCCAACGGCCGCGCCGAGCTTGTCGGCGACCGGAAGGATCACCTCCTGGAACTTCTCCGACGAGCCGAGTGCCCGCCCGCCCGAGATGATGATCTTGGCGGACGTCAGCTCCGGACGGTCCGACGAAGACAGTGCGTCCTTGACGTGGGTCGAAAGGCCCGGGTCCGCTGCGGCCGAGACGGTCTCGACCGGGGCGTTGCCGCCCTCGCCCGCCGCGGCGAAGGAGGCCGTGCGAACGGTGATCACCTTCTTCGCGTCGGTCGACTGCACAGTCTGGATGGCGTTGCCCGCATAGATCGGGCGCTTGAACGTGTCGGCGCTCACCACCTCGACGATCTCGGAGACCTGCGCGACGTCGAGAAGCGCGGCGACGCGCGGGGAGACGTTCTTGCCGACCGAGGTCGCGGCCGAGACGATCGCATCGTAATTGCCGGCGAGCGACACGATAAGTGCCGCCAGGGGCTCGGCGAGGTTGTTGGCAAGGCTCGCATCGTCCGCGAGCAGCACCTTGGTGACGCCCGAGAGCTTGGCAGCGGCGTCGGCCGCGGCCTTGGCGCCCGAACCGGCGACGAGCACATGCACGTCGGAGCCGATCTTGGAAGCGGCCGTCAGCGCCTTGGCGGTCTGGTCGGAAAGGGTTGCGTTGTCGTGATCTGCCAGAAGAAGAATGGCCATGTCTTGTCTCCCTTTCTTGGCTTACAGCACGCCGGCTTCGGACTTGAGCTTTTCGACGAGCTCGGCGACCGTCTTGACCTTGACGCCGGCCTTGCGGCCCGACGGTTCCTCGGTCTTCAGCACCTTGAGGCGCGGGGCGGTATCGACGCCGAAATCGGCCGGCGACTTCTTGTCGAGCGGCTTCTTCTTCGCCTTCATGATGTTCGGAAGCGAGGCATAGCGCGGCTCGTTGAGACGAAGGTCGGTGGTGACGACCGCCGGAAGCTTGACCTCGATCGTCTGCAGGCCGCCGTCGACCTCGCGGGTGACCTGAGCGGAGCCATCGCCGATCTCGACCTTGGAAGCGAAGGTCGCCTGCGCCCAGCCCAAGAGGGCCGACAGCATCTGGCCGGTCTGGTTCGAATCGTCGTCGATCGCCTGCTTGCCGACGATGACGAGGCCAGGCTGCTCGGCTTCCGCCACGCCCTTGAGGATCTTGGCGACGGCGAGCGGCTCGACGGCATCGTCCGTCTCGACCAGCACGGCGCGGTCGGCGCCCATGGCCAGCGCGGTGCGCAGCGTCTCCTCGGCCTTGGCCGGACCGATCGACACGACGACCACTTCCTCGGCCTTGCCGGCTTCCTTGAGCCGGAGCGCCTCTTCCACGGAGATCTCGTCGAAAGGGTTCATCGACATCTTCACATTCGCAAGCTCGACGCCCGAACCGTCCGACTTCACACGGATCTTCACGTTGTAGTCAACGACCCGCTTGACGGGGACTAGAATCTTCATGGCTTCCTTCCTTCAAATACCCGCGGGGAAAATGCGCCTTTCAGGGACGCCCTGATTGTCGGTTGGCGACATGGATACGCGTTTTTCCCCCAATTACAATGCGTCACGGGCCCTCCCACGTGAGAACGCGAGGCTTATAAAGGACCTTGGCGCTCACATCAATTGCCGGAGGCGCGACAGGTCATCGTCCCCAATGGGTTGGCGGCACCGAGGGGCGCACGGCCGCTTCCTCCGTCGCGGCTGGTGTCGCCTGCGCATGCCGCACGGCTTTCGGCGTCACGATCGTGCGGTCGAACAGCGGCACGCCACGCCGCCGCAGAACCACGACGAGGACCATGCCCGCGATGATGCCGCCAACATGGGCGCCCCAGGACACGCCACTGTCGCCATCGACCACCAGCATGTAGAACTGCTGGGCGATCCAGAAGGCAAGTGGAATGACCGCGGGCAGCGGCAGAGGGATACGGAAGAGCACCAGTACCCAGACCCGCACCTTGGGATGAAGCAGGAAATAGGCCGCCACCACGCCGGAAATCGCGCCCGACGCGCCGATCAGCGGCGCCTCGGACGCTGGCTGCAAGAGGCCGTGCGCCAGCGCCCCGGCCGCCGCGCAGAGAAGGTAGAAGACAAGGAAGCGCAGATGGCCGAGCGCATCCTCCACATTGTCGCCGAATACCCAGAGGAACAGCATGTTCGTGGCAAGATGCATGAAATCGCCATGCAGGAACGCGTAGGTGATGTAGGTCGCGTCCTGCGGCACCAGGACAAGGCCCGGCTCGAGGTCGGCGAAGTCGAAGACCACCGCCGGGATGTAGCCGAGGCCGACCACGGCGGCGTCGGAAAACGCCTGCGTCGAGGCAAGGCCCGTCACCAGCCAGACGAGGATGTTGGTCGCGATCAGGCCGATCGTAACATATTGCACCCGGATATGTTTCAGGGAGTTCGCGTCATGCAGCGGTATGAACATGATCCCCTCCCCGGTGCTCCATCGTCCTCAATCCGGCGTCAGCCTACCTGTTCTGGCCGGGAACCCACAATATGTCCGCCTGCCCCTTGTCGTTCACCCAGCGCGCGGCGACGAAGAGGAAATCGGAGAGCCGGTTGATATAGGCGGCGGCGGCGTCCGACACCGTCTCCTCCGCATTGTCCCGCAGCGCGACGATCCGCCGCTCCGCCCGCCGTGCGACGGTGCGCGCCAGGTGGAGGCCTGCCGCGGCCGGCGTTCCGCCAGGCAGCACGAAGGAGCGCAGCGGCTGCAGATCGGCGTTGAGCCGGTCGATTTCCTCTTCGAGCCGGTCGACCTGGGCCTGGACGATGCGCAGCGGCTCGTAGTCGAGCTTGCGGCCGGTCTCGGGCGTCGCCAGATCGGCGCCAAGGTCGAAGAGGTCGTTCTGGATGCGCAGCAGCATGCGGTCGAGCACCGGATGATCGGCAAGATGCTGGCGCACGAGGCCGATGCAGGAATTGACCTCGTCGACATCACCGTAGGATTCGACCCGCAGATCGTGCTTCTTGCGGCGCGGGCCGGCGACGAGCCCGGTCGTGCCGTTGTCGCCGGTGCGCGTATAGATCTTGTTGAGCTTGACCATGTCCCTCAGCGCCCCCCGCCCGTGATCCAGAGCGTCAGCATGATGAGGATGATGGCGATCGCCTGCAAGAGCACGCGAAGCTGCATCAGCTTGTTCGACGTGTTGCCGCTGCCGCCCCGCGCCATGTTGACGAGGCCGCGCACGAGAACGATGGCGACGCAGCCCATGACGAGCAGGGTCATGAAAGTGAGAAAGGAAGACATGCCAACAATCCGGTTTTGATTTCTGTCAGCCCTAGTCACATAGGGCATTTGGCGCAAAGTGCACGCATTTTACGGCAATACGCCTGCGACGCCGCGCCGCGTCAGCCGAATTTCCCGATGATCCGATAGAACAGCGCGGCAGGCAGGAGCTTCTTCAGAAGCGCCCCCTGCCGTGCCGGCGCCGTGACGACGTAGTGCGGCCGCGGCGCCCTGGCCGTCAGCGCGTGACGCAGCACGGCATGCACCGCCTCGGGCCCCAGCTTGCCGCGCGCCGGCTTCGATTGGCCGCGCAGCCGCCGAAGCTGCCGGCGATATTCCTCCGCATGCACGGAATTTTCCAGATCGATGTTCCGTTCGATATGGACGAGTGCATTGGCCGTGAAGCGCGAGGCGATCGGCCCCGGCTCGATGAGGCTGACATGGACGCCCGAGCCGGCCAGCTCCATGCGCAGGGTCAGCGACAGGCCCTCGATCGCGAACTTCGAGGCATTGTAGGCGCCGCGCCAGCGATAGGGCACGATGCCGAGGATCGACGAGCATTGCACGATGCGGCCATGGCCCTGCCGGCGCATCACCGGGATCACCCGCCGCGTCAGGTCGTGCCAGCCGAAGACGTTCGTCTCGAATTGCAGCCGCAGCGCCTCGACCGGCAGGTCCTCGACCGCGCCGGCCTGTCCATAGGCGCCATTGTTGAAGAGCGCGTCGAGCCTTCCGCCGGTCCGCTCCAGCACGGCCTCGACCAGAGCGGCGATCGTTTCCGGCCGGGTATAGTCCATCAGCAAGGCCTCGATGCCGTCGGCCTCGAGGGATGCCAGATCCTCCTGCCGCCGTACCGTGGCGAAGACGCGCCAGCCTTCCGCCTGCAGAGCGCGGGCGCAATAGGCGCCGATGCCCGAGGAACAGCCTGTGACGATGATACTTCGTGGAGACGGCGCCATGGCGATTTCCTGTACAAACCCGTGTCGGTTTCCCATATTCAACTTCGCAAAGGTGCAACATCGCACTTCAGGAGATGAATTCAGTCTGCCCCTTGAACAGATACCGCTTTAAGGGGTTATGCTGGGACAGACAATGTAGACAGAAACGGCCGGCAACGGCTGCGAGGACTGAATATTGCCAATGCCGACCGTCTTCCATCTTGCCTACAAGGTCCTCTTCGACGCGATCTGGCATTTTTCCGAAGACGACGGCTGGGCCATGGCAAGCCATGTCGCGCTTTCCACGCTGCTCGCGGTCTTCCCCTTCCTGATCTTCGGCACGGCGCTCGGCTCCTTCCTCGGCGCCGACCAGTTCGCCGAGACCGCGGTGCATCTCATCTTCGATACCTGGCCGGAATCGATCGCCGCGCCGATCTCGCGCGAGGTCATCGCCGTGCTCACCATCCCGCGCGGCGGTCTTCTCACGGTTTCCGTGCTTGCCGCGGCCTATTTCGCCTCGAATGGCGTGGAGGCGCTGCGCGTCTCGCTCAACCGCGCCTACCGGGTGGCGGAAACGCGCTACTGGTACGTCACCCGCCTTGCCAGCCTCGGCTTCGTCATCGCGGGCGTCCTTGCCCTTGCCGTCATCAGCATCGTGCTGGTCGCCGCCCCGCTGGCGGTGCGTGCCACCGGCGACTGGCTGCCCTGGCTGACCTATCTCTATTCCTGGGCGGATAGCTGGGGCCTCTTCGGCACCGTGCTCGTGCTGCTCGTCGGCCTGCTGATCGCCCATCTGTGGCTGCCCGCCGGCCGGCGCAAGATTGCCGACGTCCTGCCGGGCACCCTCCTGACGCTCGCCTTCTGGGCGATCGGCGCCTATGCCTTCGCCTCCTATCTTGCGACCTTCGCCAACTATGTCTCGACCTATGCCGGCCTTGCCTCGATCATGATCGCGCTGGTCTTCCTCTACATGATCGGCGCGATCTTCATCATGGGCGCGGAAATCAACGCCGCCCTTTTGAAATACCGCGTGAAGCATCTGATCCTCGACCGTATCCGCGGCGTCCACAGGCAGCCGCAGGCCGAGGAGGAATCAATGGAAGACGAAGCCATAGCCCGCGAGCAGGGCGCGAATGCCGGCAGGTGACACGCCCCGGTCGCGATAGGCCGCAATACCCGTATCCTGATTGCTCTTGGAGAGCTTTCGCCCGTCCGGCCCCGTCACCAGAGCGTGATGGCGATAGTTTGGCGCGGGCAGGCCGAGGAGGCTTTGCAGCAACCGGTGCAGCGCGGTCGCATGAAAGAGGTCCTGCCCGCGCACCACGTCGGTAATGCCCTGTTCCGCATCGTCCAGCACCACGGCGAGGTGGTAGCTCGCCGGCGCATCCGGGCGCGACAGGATGACATCGCCCCAGCGCTCGGGCCGTGCCGCGACGATGCCCGTCTCGCCCTCCGGGCCTTCCCCCGCCTCCGACCAGTCCAGCGCGGCGGGGGCGAGCGCCCGCGCCCTTTCCATGTCGAGCCGCCAGGCATGCTGGCGCCCCGCCGCGATCCAGCCGAGCGCCATGTCGCGATCGAGGGTCCGCTCTTCCGTCGGATAGAGCGGTGCGCCGTCCGGGTCGCGCGGCCAGCGCCCGCCCGCCGTCTCGTGCGCCTGAACCCGCGCCTTCACCTCGCCGCGGCTGAGAAAGCCGGGATAGAGCACGCCCATCGCCTTCAGCCGCTCCAGCGCCGCCGCATAGAAGGCGAGATGCTCCGACTGGCGGCGCGCTGGCCTTTCCCAATCGAGCCCCAGCCAGGCGAGATCCCGGTAAATCGCCTCTTCGAATTCCGGGCGCGAGCGGGCGGGGTCGATATCCTCGATGCGCAGCAGGAAGCGGCCGCCGCAGGATGCTGCAAGATCATGGTTGAGGATCGCCGAAAGCGCATGGCCGAGATGCAGGAGGCCGTTGGGGCTGGGCGCGAAGCGGAACACACGATTTTTTGACAAAGGATTCTGCATGGGGTCTTGTGGCATGAAGAGGCGTGCGGCGTCATATCTTGTTTCATGCCCTGGGCATCGCAAACCGCTGCACGGTTTCATGCAACAGGTTTTAAGTGCAAGGCCGCTTGGGAAGATGCAACTGCACATGATCCGGACGGATGCCGATGTCGCGGCGGGTCTCGTCGACCTTGCCCTGCTCGACGCACGTCTTTTCACCGTCATCGACAAGGCAGGACCGGTTCCGCTGCGCCGCCTGCCTGCCGGCTATCGCGGGCTGGCCGGCATCATCGTCGCGCAGATGGTGTCGCGCGCCAGCGCCGATGCGATCTGGCGCCGGCTTGAGGAGACCGCAGGCGACATCACGCCCCACCATATCCTGGCACTTTCCGACGAGGCCTGCCGCACGGTCGGCCTGTCACGCGCCAAGGCCGAGGCCTTGCGCCGCGCCGCCGAGGCCGTCGATCGGGGAGAACTCGATCTCGACGCGATCTGCCGCATGGAGGCGGCTGCGGCCACCCGTCGGCTGACCGCGATCAAGGGCATCGGGCGCTGGACGGCGGATGTCTATCTGCTTTTCTGCGGCGGCCATCCGGATATCTTTCCGTCCGGCGATATCGCGCTGCAAAATGCCGTCGCCCATGCGTTCGGCCTCGACATGCGGCCGAGCCCGCAGGAGCTCGACCGGATCGCGGAAGGCTGGTCGCCGTGGCGTGGCGTCTCGGCGCGGCTGTTCTGGGCCTATTATTCGCGCGAGATGCGCCGGGAGACCGCCCCGGTTCTGGAAGGCTGACTTCCATAAAATAGCCTGTTTTCGCTTTTCCTTTCCGACTTCACAATGCTGTAACAACAAGCCTAATATAGAAGGGCAGATGCCGAATCGATCAGGAGAAGCCCTTGACGATTTCTGTTTCCCCACAGGCCCTGCCAGCCCTTGTACTGAATGCTGACTACCGGCCGCTGAGTTATTATCCCTTGTCGCTCTGGTCCTGGCAGGACGCGATCAAGGCTGTCTTTCTAGACCGTGTAAACATCATCGCCGAATACGATCATTCGGTTTCCTCGCCAAGCTTCACGATGCGCCTGCCAAGTGTCGTGAGCCTGAAAACCTACGTGCAGCCGTCGCGCCACCCGGCCTTCACCCGGTTCAACGTGTTCCTGCGCGACAAGTTCGAATGCCAGTATTGCGGGTCGCCGGACGATCTGACCTTCGACCATGTCATTCCGCGCGCCCATGGCGGCGAAACGACCTGGCAGAACGTGGTCGCGGCCTGCTCTCCCTGCAATCTGAGAAAAGGCAGCAAGCTGCCGAAGCAGGCAGGCATGTTCCCGCATCAGAAACCCTACCATCCGACGGTTCAGGATCTGCACAATAACGGGCGGCTGTTTCCACCCAACTACCTGCACGAAAGCTGGATGGACTATCTCTACTGGAACGTCGAGCTGCAACCCTGATGCCCGCGCCGTAACGGCGCCGGACGACCTTGCGCCATGCAGGGATAGCCGATCGCGGCCTTCAGGCCTTCTTCGACCGCACGCCGGAAAAGGCGACCGCGGCGAGGATGAGGCTTGCGATCACGTTCCACCCGGCAAAGGAGAGGCCGAGGAGGCGGAAGGAAGCTTCCGTGCAGGACGGCCCGTGCTTCGTGTTGAGGTCGGAAAGCAGGTCGCCGGCATTCTGCGTCACGCCCTGCGCCGTGGTGGCGCAGGTCGCCGGCCCTTCCCAGAAGCCCCATTCGACACCCGCATGATAGACGCCCATGCCGGCGCCGACGAGCATCATGACGCCGGCAATGGCGAGCAGCAGCCGCGTCAGCCAGGCCGGCCCGCCGAACAGGGCCGAAAGCAAGGCGGCCAGCGCGACCGGAATGCCGTAATAATAGGGATCGCGCTGCAAAAGGCAGAGCGCGCAGGGAATATAGCCGCCGATATGCTCGAAGCCGAGCGCACCGCCCACGGTCGCCGCCATGCCGAGCGTGAGAAGGCCCGCGGAAGCCTTGCGGGAAAGGTCGTAGGATGCGGTCATCGGAATCGTCCAATCGGGCCAGCGCAGATGCCGGCGAAACGGCGCCGATTTCTAGCAGGTGGCGCGGCGTTGTAAATGCACCGCACGGATAAGTGATCGCTCCAAATGATCTCGGGCCGCAAGGATTTGCCGGTTGCCGGCCGCCAGCGCATCGTGTAAACGGCGATTGCTGCAAGTGCCGTGCCCCATTGGCGGAACTGGTAGACGCGCTCGACTCAAAATCGAGTTCCGAAAGGAGTGCTGGTTCGATTCCGGCATGGGGCACCATTATTTTTCAGAAAACGTTGCGTTATCAAGCGCTTAAAGCGAAATAATTCATTTCAGCCCAGTTTTTAGACCACCTTTGTGAGCGCAGTGAGCAACGTGGGCTGGTGTAAAAGGCGCGCAGTTCGTCGGAGACGATTTCTTCAACAGAAGAGAGGCTGTCCTTCGACAGAGAGCGCCCCTAGCTGCCGGCGCCTACCGAACGTCAATTGAAGGGCTCGCTGATGCCCTGATTGGGACACCGCACTTGAGCGAGGCGCAGGTTGAGAAGCTTGCAGGAGATTGAAACCAACGGAGGGGAGAATGGGGAACAAACTGAACATCTTCGTCATGATGCTCACCGCATCGATCGGCAGCTTCATGCCCGCCCATGCAGAAGAACCTGGCGCGGTTGTCGTCGGGATCTACGCGAAGCATCCTTGGAAAGAGTTGCCTCCAGGAGGACATATAGCTTGGTATATGGACACTGCGGCGGCTTGGGAGCGCGGCGCTGCCGATGCTGGGATGGCATTTCTTCTCGGGGAAATCAGGCAAATCGGCAAAGTCGAAACGGAGGTCGCCATCTCCAGCGGGGATGAAGCCAGGGTGCGCGCCACTCTCTCCGACAAGAATGGGACCACTCAGGTGCTTAACTTCGGCATGGTCGGCGATGACGATGAAGAAGATAGATGGCGCGTCATCGAGGTGTTCACCGATGATGGCAAATACCTCTCCGAAGTTCTGGCGGGGGATTGAGGTGAGTATCCGATATTTGTTTCCACATCCTTGGATAGCGGTCGCGCTGGCACTTTCGACCGCGACACCGCTCTCGGCTCAGTATGTAGAAGTTGGTGGCGATGGCATGGATGGCTGCGGCTCGAACGGAGTCGTGATCGGCCTGAATTCGGAAGGCGGCGATCACCTGTCGGTGCGCGCTGGCCCGGGCGTTGATACGCCTGAGGTCGGCACATTGCGTCTGGGAGCTGATGTCTTCCTCTGCGACCAAAAGAACGGCTGGCACGGCATCGTTTATGGTGTGGGGCGCTGTGGCGTCTCCAGCCCAGTGAACCCTCGAATGGTCTACCGTGGCCCGTGCTCGTCCGGATGGGTGCCGGTGGATACGGTAGAGGTGACAGCCGGATAACGGCGTGGCGGCCTACGGTACTTCCTTGACGCGCCCTCGTATACCCCAGAGGAACCATATCGGAAAGCCGAACTCAATCAGGAGGACGGCAACGAGCACCACCATATGGTGGGGATTGAAGAGAGCGAGCAGGAAGACAAGCGGTATCGCCGAGGCCATGCCTGCCATCAGGATCCAGAGCGCACGGCGGCCTTCAGAAGCGACTGGCACCAAGCGCCGGGGGTGACGGGGATCCGTTTCAAACCATGGCGACAAACCGCTGTCCGGCATCCATTTGAAAAAGTCGTTCATGTCCACCTCACCCTGATGACACCGAGATTACCTGAAACGATGGTGACTTATCACAACCTCTTGGGCGTATCCGCCCCCAAGATAGGCTTGCGCGCCGAATCGACTTGCGCGAGCATCAAGGGACGGGTTCACGGATCGCGCGGAGGGGAAAATGCGATTTCTGATAGTGCTGGTGGGACTGGCTTTAGCGTTTCCGGCCGCAGCGCAGGAATTGACGGCAAAACAGTACAAGGAGGTCCAGCGAAATCTCCGAAAGAAGCCGGGTCTGATAGACAGCATCATCTGGAACTGCGCCAGACAGATGCATGCGCGCGGCCGAGTATCGAGTGAGATGGCGGCGAGTGTCGGTGCGGACGAGAAGGGTGCCGCCAGGATTTACTGCTCCCGACTTTTCACCGCCGTTGCCGCCGAGCGCCTTTCCCTCAAGGACTTCAACTCCTTGGAGAGAGGAAAGCCCACGGCCAACGCCGACAGGATCCTGCGCGGCGGATAGCAGCGCTGCCCCAGCCCGCCCCTCCCGGGGCGGGCCTGCTGCGACGCATGGAGATTTCAGCGGGCGCTCGCCAGGCCGACGATAAGGCCGGTCGCCAGGTTGATGAGCAGGTAGCTGTTGTCCACCTTCACCCACTGCTGCCCCCTGGCCGGCGCGCGCAAGCCATGCCGCTTGTAGTCGCGCACATGCGGGCGGCGCTTCCAGTCGGAGATTTTCTGGCCACGCGACCAATGGTGCCGCTTCTGTTGCGGCTTCTGGATATGGTGCCTCTGGGAGGATTGATAGGTCGGCTTCTTGTGCGTGTGATAGCTCTGGGCCTGGGCCGACATCGGCGCGGCGGCACAGGCGATTGCAATGGCTGCTACGAGCGAGCGTACGATCATTTTCATGGCTTTGTCCTCGTTGTCGATACGAAGACGCTATCGCCCGACGAATGAACCGAAGATGAACTTCAAAGTTAACTTTTCGTAATGTTGACAAGGGCTTGAACGCAGAATGTCAGAACCATTCCCACGCTGCCCAGAAGCAGGCATAGGCAATGATAGCGATGAGAACGAGCAATGCGATCTGCCGTGCCATGCGCGGAACTCCTGCGACGCGCAAGGCAGGATGCAACGGGGAGAAGCCGGAGTCGATAGGCCATATCTTTCCCCAAGGCGAGGCGAACAAATTCCGCAATGCCGCGTTACACCGCGAAACCTGTGCAAGAGGAGCGCGTCATGGTCTTCAAGGAAGGCACCTTCAAGGGCGAAGTGCCCGAACATTTCGACGGTCCGCATCCCGCATGGCTGGAAGCGGCGGTTGCGGACGCGCTCTCCATGGCCGGAGACGTGGACGCCTCCGATGTGACGGTGACCTGCGAAGGCACGCGCATCATCCTTTCCGGCAGCGTCGGGTCTCCTGAGGAAGCGGAGCGGGCGGAGGTGATCGCCGCCGCCGTCAAGGAGGTGAGCGCGGTAGACAACCGCCTCTCCTGGCTCTGACCCTCGAAAACCGCCATTGCCGGTGGCCCCTCCGGAATGCTAGTTGCAATGCAGCAAACCGGAGGGAAGCGGATGCTTGCCGAAAAACCCACCTATGATGCGCTGTATCGGGATTTCCGCTGGCAAATCCCCGACCGGTTCAACATCGGCACCGCGGTTTCGACCGCCTGGGCAGCGCACGCGCCGGACAGGGTCTGCCTGCAGCATTTCCTGCCCGATGCCGCGCCCCTTTCCATGACCTATGGCGAGCTTGCCGCCCGCTCGGACGCCTTCGCCGCCGCCCTCGCGGCGGAAGGCGTGATACAGGGTGACCGTGTCGCCATCCTGCTGCCGCAGGGCTTCGAGACGGTCATCGCCCATGTCGCGATCTACAAGCTCGGCGCTATCGCCCTGCCGCTGGCCCTGCTTTTCGGCGCCGATGCCCTGCTCTTCCGCCTGAAGAATGCGCAGGCAAGGGCGATCGTGACCAACCGCTTCGGCCTGGAGCGCCTGCGACCCATCCGCCAGGAACTGCCGACGCTGGACCTCGTCGTCACGACGGAACCGTCGGACGATCCGGCGGCAAAATCGTTCCAGACGCTTTCGAGCCGCCATGCCGGCCCCTTCGAGGCGGTCGACAGCGGGCCGGACGATCCGGCCATGATGATCTACACCTCCGGCACGACGGGCCCGCCCAAGGGCGCCCTGCATGGCCATCGCGTGCTGCTCGGCCATGTTCCGGGCTTCCAGATGCACCACGAATTCCTGCCGCAGCCGGGCGACCGCATCTGGACGCCCTCCGACTGGGCCTGGGCGGGCGGCCTTCTCAACGTTCTGCTGCCGGCGCTGCTGCTCGGCGTCCCGGTCGTCTCCTCGCCTGGCCAGAAGTTCGATCCGGACATGGCCTATCGCATCATGCAGGATATGGACGTGCGCAATGCCTTCATTCCGCCGACCGCCCTGCGGCTGATGAAGACGGTGACGAAACCGCGTGAGAAATACCGGCTCAACCTGCGCAGCATCGGTTCGGCCGGGGAATCGCTCGGCCGCGAGACCTGGGAATGGGTGCGCGATGCGCTCGGCATCACCATCAACGAATTCTACGGCCAGACCGAATGCAACATCGTGCTCGGCTCGATCGGCAAGCTCGGCGTGTCGCGTCCCGGCCCGATCGGCAAGCCCGTGCCCGGCCATGTGGTGGCGATCATCGATGCGCAGGGCCGCGAAGTGCCGCACGGCACGGTCGGGCAGGTCGCGGTGAAGCGGCCCGACCCGGTCATGTTCCTCGGCTACTGGAAGAACGAGAAGGCGACGGCCGAGAAATTCATCGGCGACTGGATGACAACGGGCGACCTCGGCCGAATGGACGAAGAGGGCTATGTCACCTTCTTCGGCCGCGACGACGACGTCATCACCTCGTCCGGCTACCGCATCGGACCGGGCGAGATCGAGGATTGCCTGGCCGCTCATCCCGCCGTGCAGCTTGCCGCGGCCGTCGGAAAGCCGGACCCGGTGCGCACGGAAATCGTCAAGGCCTATGTGGTGCTGCGCCAGGGCGAGACGCCTTCGCCGACGCTTGCCGCCGATATCCGCGACTGGGTGAAATCGCGGCTCTCCATGCATGAATATCCGCGCGAGGTGGAGTTCGTCGATTCCCTGCCGCTGACGACCTCCGGCAAGGTGATCCGCCATCTCCTGCGCAAGCAGGCGGCGCAGGAGGCCGCCTAGCATCCCGGCAGGAAACGTCAGCGCCGGGCGAGGGAGCGGATCTTCTCACGCAGCAACCGCGCCACATTGCGGGTATTGCGATAGAGGTGAAGCTGCGCCGCCACCTGCCGCACGTCTCGGTCGCGGTTCTGCTGCAGACCGATGACGATCGTGCCCATGTCCTCGCGCTCTTCCCAGAAACGGCTCATCACCGGGTGATCCGGCACTGCGCAGGAGTCCGAGCGCGTGATGTTGGCATCGTCGAGATGCCATTCGGTCAGTTCCGCGACCAGCAGCTTGCCCGGCGAATAGGGCGCGAATTCCTCGTCATAGGCCGTCTTCCAAGTATAGGCCTCGCCGCCCGCAAGAAAGACGATCATGGAGGCGATGGCGCGTCCGTCGAGATCGAGGGTATGGATGCGCACGCCGTCGGTCTCGGCCAGATTGGTGATCGCCTCGCGGGCGAAGGCCGCGCGGTAGCGGTCGTTGATCATCGCCGTGCGGCCGCGGCCCTTCCAGCCCGAGGCTTCCAGGAGCAGAAACTCCTCCATCCGCAGGCGGATGTCCGCCGGCTGGCGGGCGACGTTGTAGGTGAGAACCCCCATCGCATCGAGCTTGCGCCATTGCCGGCGCAACTCGCGGAAATGCGCAGGCGAGATGGCATTCTGCAGGTAGGTCTGGCCGTCGAGCAGGCTTTCCAGCATCGGCCGGCGATAGGTATCGGTGACGGTGAGGGGCAGGTTCCGGCCGATGGCGACGGCGCGCATCAATTGCGCGAAGGGTCCGTTGAGGCGCAGGTCCGGCAGGACGAGAATGCCCGGCAGGGCGGTGCCCGTGCCGCCGAGCACTTCGAGAAGATTGTCGAGCGTTTCGGCGGCTCCTTCCGCATCGACCAGCGGGGTGCCGAGCGGACCGAACGGATTGGACCAGGCACGCAGGATGCTGGAGCCGATCGAGAAGCCCGGCTTCTCGACCGAGAAGGGCATGAGGAAGCGCATGCGGCTATGCCCCGCCCCCTCGTCGCGGATGACCGAAAGACGCACCGTGCGGTCTTCCAGGCGCGGCATGGCCGGCGCCAGGAACCGGCCGGTGAAGAAGACATTCGGCTCCATCACGCGGTTCGACAGGAAATCGAGTTCCTGCTGCAGCTCATAGCCCGCCGTCGCCGGGTAGAGCGCAAGCGAACGGCCGGGGCGGCCGATGGCGATGCGCTGCTCGGCCGGAGGCTGCGCAAGCGGCGCGGCGGGTGGAAGGGCGGACTGCGCGCGCCCGCCCGCGACTGCGTGGTCGAAGCCGTGGCTATCGGTCATGGCGATCCATTCCGTTGACAAGGCCGGCCTTCACCGGATTGGCGAAGGCAAAGAGGATGATGGAGAGTTTTCCGCGCACCGCGACATGCAGCAGCGCCGCCTCGACGATCATCGCCCCGGCGGTGGCGACGGCCGCGCCGGTGAGGCCGAAGAGCGGAATGAGCGTGACATTGAAGGCGATGTTCGCCGCAAGCGCCACCGCATAGACGACGACGCAGAGCTTCTGCTCGCCGGACATGGTGAGCAGCACCTCGCCCGGCCCGATCAGCGCCTTGGCGAGAATGCCGACGAAGAGGATGGCCATCAGGCTGTAGCCGGCGGTAAAGGCCGCTCCGAACAGCGACAGCAGGAAATGGCCGAGCGCCAGAACGCAAAGGCCGACGGCGAGCGACGGCCAGAAGCTCCAGCGCGCCGTCTCGCCGGCAAAGCGGGCAAGACCCACCCTATCGCCGGAATGGAAGAGGGCCGAAAAACGCGGCGCGGCCGCCGCTTTCACCGAGAAGAACACGAAATGCACCAGCGCCATGGTCTTCGCCGCGGCGAAATAGATGGCGACGCTTTCCGGATCCAGGAAGAGGCCGACGACGATGACGTCGGAATTGGTGAGCAGAAAGCCGAACCCCTCGATCAGGAAGATCGGCAGGGCCGCCTTGATCCAGAGCGAGAACTCCAGCTTGCGCGGCCCCTTGATGTACCGCGTGCGCAGCCGCCGCACGATGCTGAAGAACTGCACGACGGTGGTGAGATACGTCGCCGCGATCGCCGCCACCATCGCCGTCAGCGCCGTGTGCGGCGCGTCCAGATAGACCGCCAGCAGCATGAAGGCGAGGATCAGCAGCGGGCGGATGATATAGGTGGGGCTGAGCGCCGCGACCGCCCAGCTATGGGCGCGTGCCGTGCTGTCCAGCACGTCGCCGAGCGCGATCATCGGCATGCAGAAAAGGCCGATGAAGAGCGGCGCGACGTAATAGTCTGCAAAGCCTTCATGGAAGAACCAGACGACGACAAGGCCGATCGTCGCCAGCGCCGTCGAGGAGAGCATGGCGAAGACGCGCGCCGTCGAGGTCAGGCCGCGGATTTCCGCGTGCGCGCTGCGCCCCGCGTAATCCGGCAGGAAACGCACGACGGTGGTGTGGAAGCCGAGACAGGACAGGTCGCCGAAAATGACGACGAGGGCCCAGACGAAGACGAAGATGCCGTATTCGAATTCGCCCATCACGCGGGCAAGGATGATCTGCGAAATGAAGGCGATCGCCGCGCTGATGACACGGATGGCGAAGGTGATCAGCGCCATGCGCTGGGCAAGGTTGCGCGGGTCGTCACTGACGAGCGCGGCGACGAGCGTGCGCAGCAACGGCTCCGCCTTGCCACGCAGGCCGGATGGCAGCAATTTCTCTGCCGACTGAATGACCGCCATCAACACAGGAACCCGTACGCAACGCAGAACTGAACAGAGTAAGTCTTGTCAGGTCACGGTTAACAAACGGTTGGACGACAGGCCGCAGGGTTAAAGAAAATGCCGCCCGAAGGCGGCATCCACACAAGCGGGTCAGGCCTGTTCGAAGGCGCCGTGGCAGTGCTTGTACTTCTTGCCCGAACCGCAGGGGCACGGCTCGTTGCGCGAAACGCGGCCCCAGGTCGAGGGGTCGTTGGGATCGCGCTCCTCCGGCGCAACGCCGGCGGCCATGACGTCCGCGCCGCTGCCATTGCCCTCGTTGAAGTCGTCCTCGCCGGTCGTCCCGTCGACGTGATGGCCAGCCATTTCCGGCGGCACCGGCGCGGGAGCGTCGGCCGCCTGGCGCACCAGTTCGACGCGCATGAGCTGCGCGGTGACGGTCTGGCGCAGGTTCGCGAGCAGCGCCTGGAAAAGCTCGAAGGCCTCCGCCTTGTATTCCTGCAGCGGATCGCGCTGGGCATAGCCGCGGAAGCCGATGACCGAGCGCAGATGGTCGAGATTGACGATATGCTCGCGCCACAGATGGTCAAGCGTCTGAAGCAGGACCGAACGCTCGACATAGGTCATGATCTCCGGGCCGAAGCGTTCCGCGCGCGCAGCAGCAGCATCGTCGGCGGCCGTGCGCAGGCGCTCCAGGATATCCTTCTCGTCGATGCCTTCCTCGGCAGCCCAGGCTTCGACCGGCAGGTCGAGATTGAGCTGTTCGAGCACGCCGTTCTTGAGGCCGGCAATGTCCCACTGCTCGGCATAGGCATTTTCCGGAATGTGCAGATGCACGAGGTTTTCGACCACCTCGTTGCGCATGTCGGTGACGATCTCGGAAAGGTTCTCGCTGTCCATCAGCTCGATGCGCTGCTCGAAGATGACCTTGCGCTGGTCGTTCAGCACATCGTCATATTTCAAGAGGTTCTTGCGGATGTCGAAATTGCGCGCTTCGACCTTCTTCTGCGCGCGTTCCAGCGCCTTGTTGATCCAGGGATGGACGATCGCCTCGCCTTCCTTGAGACCCAGCTTCTGCAGCATGGAATCCATGCGGTCGGAGCCGAAGATGCGCATCAGGTCGTCCTGCAGCGACAGGAAGAACTTCGAGCGGCCGGGGTCGCCCTGACGGCCGGAACGACCGCGAAGCTGGTTGTCGATACGGCGGCTTTCGTGACGCTCGGTGGCAAGCACGTAGAGGCCGCCGGCGGCGAGCGCCTTTTCCTTGAGCTGCTTGACCTCGGCGATGATCGCGTCGCGCTTGGCGTCGCGCTCGGGGCCTGGCTCCATGTCGGCAAGCTCGCGCTCGAGCCGCATCTCGACATTGCCGCCGAGCTGGATGTCCGTGCCGCGGCCGGCCATGTTGGTGGCGATCGTCACGGCGCCGGGAACGCCGGCCTGCGCCACGATATAGGCTTCCTGCTCGTGATAGCGGGCGTTGAGGACCTGGAAATCCTTGAAGCCGGACATCTTCAGCCGCTCGGCGAGATATTCGGACTTTTCGATCGAGGTCGTGCCGACGAGGACCGGCTGGCCCTTTTCCTTGGCGTCCTTGATCTCCTGGATGATCGCCTTGTACTTCTCCTCGACCGTCCGGTAGACCTCGTCGTCCTCGTCAAGGCGCTGGATCGGCAGGTTGGTCGGCACTTCCACGACGTCGAGGCCGTAGATGTTGCCGAATTCCTCCGCTTCCGTGGAGGCCGTGCCGGTCATGCCGCCGAGCTTGGAATACATGCGGAAATAGTTCTGGAAGGTGATCGAGGCCAGCGTCTGGTTTTCCGGCTGGATCGTCACCTTTTCCTTGGCTTCCAGCGCCTGGTGCTGGCCTTCCGAGTAACGCCGGCCCGGCATCATGCGGCCGGTGAATTCGTCGATGATGACGATCTCGTCGTTGCGGACGATATAATCCTTGTCGCGGGTGAAGAGCTTGTGGGCCTTCAGCGCATTGTTGATGTGATGGACGATGGCGACGTTCTCGACGTCATAGAGTGATTCGCCCTTGAGAAGGCCCGCCTGGCGCAGGAGGTTTTCCAGCTTCTCCGTGCCGACTTCGGAGAAGTTGGCCGAGCGCTGCTTCTCGTCGATCTCGTAATCCGCCTCGTCCAGCATGGGGATGAAGGTATCGATCTGCGTATAGAGATCGGAGCGGTCGTCGAGCGGACCGGAAATGATCAGCGGCGTGCGCGCTTCGTCGACGAGGATCGAGTCCACTTCGTCGACGATGGCGAAGAAGTGGCCGCGCTGGACCATCTGGCCGCGCTCATACTTCATGTTGTCGCGCAGATAGTCGAAGCCGAGCTCGTTGTTGGTGGCGTAGGTGATGTCGCAGGCATAGGCGGCGCGGCGCTGCTCGTCATCGAGGCCGTGCACGATGACCCCGGTGGTAAGACCGAGGAAGCTGTAGATCCTGCCCATCATCCCGCTGTCGCGGGTGGCGAGATAGTCGTTGACCGTCACGACATGCACGCCCTTGCCGGCGAGCGCGTTGAGATAGACGGGAAGCGTCGCGACGAGCGTCTTGCCTTCACCGGTCTTCATTTCGGCGATCGCCCGCTCGTGCAGGATCATGCCGCCGATGAGCTGGACGTCGAAGGGACGAAGCCCCAATACGCGCAACGCCGCCTCGCGGGCCACGGCAAAGGCCGGGACAAGGATGTCGTCGAGCGTCTTGCCATTGGCGAGCTGCTCTCGGAATTCCGTGGTTTTCGCGCGTAGCGCTTCGTCCGAAAGCGCCTTCATCTGCGGTTCGAGCGCATTGATCTCATCGACGCGCGATTTGTAGGAGCGAACGCGACGATCGTTCGAGGAGCCGAACAACTTGCGGGCAAGGCCGCCGAGGCTGACCATCAGGATGGTCCTTTCTTTGTGGGCGCCCGGCGCGTGACAGGTCGCACGATATTTGCGCGCAAAGCCGTGAAACGCCCGGAAACTGTTCTGGACGCGGGATTGCGTGACAGATAAGAGGGGGGTCGAATGATGTCAACGGCTCAGACGGTTGCACAACTGCCACATTCTGGTGGTGTTGAGCGTTCTGGCACCGGATATCGGCCCGATTCCGGCGAGGAAGTGAAAGGTCCTTTCGTTATGTTCAAGTACAGCAAGCTCGCAGCCGTCGCCATCATCGCGATAGCCGCCGCCGGGAGCAGCGTGCGCGCCCAGGACGCCGCCGCCGACCCCGTCGTCGCCAAGGTCGGCACGATCGAAATCCACGAATCGGAGCTGAAGCTCGCGATGAACGGCCTCGACCCGCAGCTCGCCAACCTGCCGGAAGAGCAGAAGCGCGTCGCCGCGCTCTCCTCCATCATCGACGTGAAGCTGCTCGCCGAAAACGCCGGCAAGGAAGGCCTGCAGGATACGCCGGACTTCAAGCAGCGCCTCGCCTTCATCACCGACCGCGAACTGCACAACGCCTATTTCAAGAAGCATGTCGTCGATGCCGTGACGCCGGAAGAAGTGAAGGCGCGCTACGACAAGGAAGTCGCCGCCATCGAGCCGGAAGATGAGATCCACGCCCGCCACATCCTCGTCAAGACCGAGGAAGAGGCCAAGGCCGTCATCGCAGAACTCGACGCCGGCAAGGATTTCGTCGAGATCGCCAAGGAAAAATCGACCGATCCGAACAAGTCCGAAGGTGGCGACCTCGGTTATTTCGGCAAGGGCCGCATGGTTCCGGAATTCGAAACGGCCGCCTTCGCCCTCGAAAAGGGCGCCTATTCCAAGGAGCCGGTGAAGACGCAGTTCGGCTACCACGTCATCAAGGTCGAGGACAAGCGCAAGCAGCAGCCCCCGGCGCTCGACCAGGTCGAAGCCCAGGTTCGCCAGCTCGTCATGCGCGACAAGTATCTGGAGCTTCTGGAAAAGGCCAAGGCCGAAGCGCCCGTCGACATCCAGGACCCGGCGCTGAAGACCGCCTATGACGCGGTCAACAAGCAGGAAGCCGAGGGTGAGGGCGAAGCCGCGCCGGCGACCGAAGGCCAGCAGTAACGAATACCGGCCCGGCCTTGTCGCCGGGCCTTCTTCACCGAGGAAAGCAGCATGTCCGGTTCCGTCTCCCCGCTCGCCCCGAAAACCTATGCCGAGATGCCGCCGGTCGCCGGCGTGCGCATGGCGACGGCCGCTGCCGGGATCAAGTACAAGAACCGGACGGACGTGCTGATGATGGTCTTCGACCGTCCAGCGTCCGTGGCGGGCGTCTTCACCCGCTCCAAATGCCCCTCGGCGCCGGTCGATTTCTGCCGCGCCAATCTGCCGGGCGGCGTCGCCCGCGCGGTCGTGGTCAATTCGGGCAACGCCAATGCCTTCACCGGCCGCAAGGGCCGCGAATCGACGAAGATGACGGCAGAAGCCGCCGCCAGGGCGATCGGCTGCGCCGAGAGCGAGGTCTTCCTCGCCTCCACCGGCGTCATCGGCGAACCGCTCGATGCCACGAAGTTTTCCGGCGTGCTCGATAGCCTCGCCGCCTCGGGCACCGAGGATTTCTGGTTCGAGGCCGCCAAGGCGATCATGACGACGGATACCTATCCGAAAGTCGCCACGCGCACGGCCGAGATCGGCGGCGCTACCGTGCGCATCAACGGCATTGCCAAGGGCGCCGGCATGATCGCGCCCGACATGGCGACCATGCTGTCCTTCGTCGTCACCGATGCGGACATTCCCGCCGCCGTGCTGCAATCGCTGCTGTCGGCCGGCGTCGGCCCGACCTTCAATTCCGTCACCGTCGACAGCGATACCTCGACCTCCGACACGCTGATGCTGTTCGCGACGGGCGCCGTAAACGGCCAGCGGCCGGTGACGGCAGACGATGCCGCGCTCGACGGCTTCCGCGCCGCGCTCAACGATCTCCTGCGCGATCTTGCGCTGCAGGTTGTTCGCGATGGCGAAGGCGCGCGCAAGATGGTGGAAGTCACCGTCGAGGGCGCGGAAAGCGATGAGGCCGCCAAGCGCATCGCCCTTTCGATCGCCAATTCGCCGCTGGTCAAGACCGCCGTCGCCGGCGAGGACGCCAATTGGGGCCGCGTCGTCATGGCCGTCGGCAAGTCCGGCGAGATGGCCGACCGCGACCGCCTCGCCATCTGGTTCGGCGATGTGCGCGTTGCCGTCGACGGCGAGCGCGATCCCGCTTATTCCGAAGAGGCGGCCACCGCCGTCATGAAGCGCCAGGACATTCCGCTGCGCGTCGAGATCGGCCTCGGCCAGGGCAAGGCGACGGTCTGGACCTGCGACCTCACCAACGAATATGTCGAGATCAACGGCGACTATCGCAGCTAAGGGCGGGCAGCGTGACGCCATCGGAAGAAAACACCAGCGATCTGCCCAAGGTGCGCCGGCTCGAAGCCGTCGGCTTCCGCGCCTGGCCGGCCGCCTCCGTCCACTATGACGGCAGCTGGCTCGTCCGGCTGACCGCCGGCCATCCCTCGCGCCGGCTGAACTCGGTGAACCCGCTCGACCCGTCCGATTATCGCGACATCGATATCCGCCTGGAAAGGGCCGCCAAGAAATTCTCCGATTACGGCCGCCCGCTCCTGGTGCGCCAGACACCGCTGACCCCGCCGAAGCTGGTCGCCTTCATGGACGCGGCCGGCTGGTCGGAAGCGGGACGCACGACCGTCATGATGGCCGAACTCGCCGCTCTTGCGCGCGACGACGGGATGGACCATCTTCCGAGCCGCGACGTCGGCCGCTTCGTCGATGCGCGCATCCGCGTCGCTGGCGACGACCCGGCCCTCAAGCCCGGCCTCACCGAGATCATCAACGCCATCAAGCCGGAATGCGGCCTCTTCATCTTCGAGGAACCGGATTTCGGTCCGACCGCGGTGACGATCGCCGTGCATGACAACGATCTCGTCGGCATCCTCCAGCTCGGCGTGGCCGCGGAAAGGCGCAGCAAGGGCCTTGGCACCGCCGTCCTGCATGCGGCGCTGCGCTGGGCCAAGCTCAAGGGTGCGCGTCAGGCCTGGGTGCAGGTGGAGGACGACAATCCGGCCGCCATCGCGCTTTACCGCCGTGCCGGCTTCAAGCACATCTATCGCTACAGCTATCGGGGGCCTGCCGCGGCATGACCGAAATCCCTGCCAAGCCCCGCCGAATCCTGCTCGTCGCTGCCTGCGCGCTCGTCGATGCCGACGGCCGTGTGCTTCTCGCCCAGCGCCCTGAGGGCAAGACGCTCGCCGGGCTGTGGGAGTTTCCGGGCGGCAAGGTCGAGCCGGGGGAAACGCCGGAAGAGACGCTGATCCGCGAACTGGACGAAGAGCTCGGCATCCGCACCAAGGTCGCCTGCCTGGCCCCCCTCACCTTCGCCAGCCACACCTATGACGACTTCCATCTCCTGATGCCGCTCTATATCTGCCGCCGCTACGAAGGCACGGCCCATGGCCGCGAGGGACAGGCGATCAAATGGGTACGCCCGAAGGCGCTGCGCGACTATCCCATGCCGCCGGCCGACGAACCGCTCATTCCCTTCCTGATGGATCTTCTCTGAGCATTCCGGCGGGAAATCCCCCACCTTTTCACGTCTCGTTAAGCAATCGTTTAGCACCGTCGTTCAAAGATTGTGCCAACGTTGCAATGAATGCCTACGAGACCCTCAAATGCGTGACGAAGACTTCTGGAAAACCGTTCAGGAGAAGGATTTCACACCGGCGGGCGACACTCGAACCGGTGCGCTCAACCTTGCCCTGCTTTTCGGCACGGCCGTGATCGCGCTTGCGCTCGTCCTCACCCCGGTGCTGTCCGCAAAGACCGACAAGCGCATGATGGCCAATGTGCCCGACGAGTTCGACATGATCTCGACGGGCTCGATCCCGTCCGAGGGTGGCAAGCGCTATACGGTGCGCCGCAGCGTCCTGCAGGAAATGCCGGGCGCAGTCTGCATCATCAACGGCAATGGCGAACGCAACGGTTGCTGAGCAGGCGGGAAGGATGCGCATGGCGCGCAGGAGAACGGAATGGTGCTGAAACTGCTGAAATCATTCCGCTCCGAACGAGCCGGAGGGACGGCCATCGAATACGGACTGATCCTCGCGCTCATCTCGATCGGCCTTCTGGCGGGCCTCGAGACCTTCCGCGACGCGCTGAGCGATACCTTCACGACCGTTTCCAGCAGCATGGATTCGGCCGGCAAGGAATAGTTTCCTCAGCCGCCTCCGCCCTGTTTCAGCGCATCGGCCAGCCGCATCTTCGCCGATCCCGGCTTCAGCGGCTTCTGCTGGCTCTCATGCGGGGCCCATCCCGACAGATAGATGATTGAGAAGGTCGCGCGGATCCGCCCGTCCGGGTCGGCAAAGCGTTCCGCATAGAGTTCGGCCGCCCGCAGCAGGATGCCCCGGGTCAGCGGACGCCGGCTGCGGCCGATCAGCGGATTGGCCATGCCCATGGCGCGCAGGTCTCGCATCAGCGGAAAGATCGAATCGTAGCGCACAGTATAGGTTTCCGTATCCGTCACGGGCAGGGCGAAACCGCCGCGCTGCAGCAGCGCGCCGACATCGCGCACGTCCGGGAAGGGAATGACCCGCGGGCTCGCCCCGCCCGCAATCTCGCTTTCGGCCGCCAGCAGCACCTCGCGCAGTTCCTGCAGCGTGCCGCTGCCCGGAATGGCCGCCAGGAACAGGCCGTCCGGCTTCAGCGCCCGGCGGATCTGCACGAAGACGCCGGGCGTGTCGTTGGTGAGATGCAAAGCGAGCGGCGAGACGATGAGATTGACCGATTGCGGCTCCAGCGGCACCGTCTCCAGCGGGGCGAGCGTCAGCCGCTCGCCGGGCGCAGCGAAGCGCGCGTCGCTTTCCACCCGCTCGATCGCATCAACCTTGCCCGTTCCGGCAAGCGCCCGCGCCACCGCGCCGGTATGCCCGTGCAACTCCACCGCCCGCTCGAAACGACGCTCGATGACGCCGAGGCGCTCGGCAAGCTCCTGCGCCACGACGTCGAGCAGGAAGTCCGCCGGCTCCCCGCGCAGCGCGCGCAGCCGGTTCGTGTCGATCAGGGCATGGTCGAAGAGCGTTTCCATGGCAAAAGGTCCCGTTCGGAATTCCTTCGCTTTGGCCGTTAACAGCAGCTATTGTCAACCGCATGGGCGAAATCGAGGCCGAGACAATGCCGGCAGTCCCGCGCCGGCTGGCTATGATCCGCCGGCTGCGCGGCCTTGCGGGCGCTACGCTCGACCTCGTCTATCCTCCCGCCTGCGCCGGCTGCGGCATACTGCTCGGCACGAAAGCCAGCCTCTGCCCGCATTGCTGGTCGAAACTCTACCTGATCGAGCGGCCCTATTGCGAAGTGCTCGGCACGCCCTTCTCGCATGATCTCGGCCCGGGCATCCTCAGCGCGGATGCCATCGCCAATCCGCCGCCCTTCGATCGCCTGCGCTCGGTCGCGCTCTATGACGATCTTGCCCGCGTGCTCGTCCATTCGCTGAAATACCGCGACCGCACCGACCTTGCCCCCATGATGGGCGCGTGGATGCTGCGCGCCGGCGACGGCACCGTGGAGGCCGCCGACGCCATCCTCCCGGTCCCGCTGCATCGCTTCCGTCTCATCTGGCGCAAGTTCAACCAGTCCGCCGAGCTTGCCCGCGCCCTCGGCCGGCTCTCCGGCAAGCCGGTCCTCGTCGATGCCGTGCACCGCACGAAGCGCACCCGCCGGCAGGTGGGCCTCGCCCCACGTGCGCGTGAGGAAAACGTGCGCGGCGCCTTCACCGTCACGCCGAAGGGGCGCGAGACGCTGTTCGGCCGTCGCGTCGTGCTGGTCGACGACGTCTTCACCACGGGCGCCACGGTCATGGCCGTCACCCGCGCGCTGAAACGGGCGGGCGTTGCCGACGTGACCGTTTTGACCTTTGCAATGGCGCTTCCCGGACCTATATAAGGCAAGATTTTCCAAGCTTTGGAGCAGAAAAGCATGGCTTCGGTCGTCATATATACGCGCCAGTTCTGCGGCTATTGCAGCGCCGCCAAGAAACTCCTCGAAACCAAGGGCGTCGCCTATCAGGAGCACGACGCCACCCATGCGCCGGAAGTCCGCCAGCAGATGATCGAGCGCGCGAACGGCCGCAACACCTTCCCGCAGATCTTCATCAACGATCGCCATATCGGCGGCTGCGACGACCTGCACGCGCTGGAGCGTGCCGGGGAACTCGACGCGCTGCTCGCCGCCTGAGGATACCTGCCATGACCGCCACGATCGCCGCCCTCCAGATGTGCTCCGGGACCGACCCCGTCCGCAATGTGGAAACGATGCGGCGTCTCGTGCGCGAGGCCGCCGCCAAGGGCGCCACCTATGTCCAGACGCCGGAAATGACCGGCGCCATCCAGAAGGACCGCGCCGGCCTGCGCGCCATCCTGCGGCCGGAGACGGACGATCTCGTCGTCGCCGCGGCGGCGGAGCTGGCGCGCGAGCTTGCCATCCATGTGCATGTCGGCTCCACCGCCATCGCCCTTGCCGACGGCAAGGTCGCCAATCGGGGTTTCCTCTTCGGCCCGGACGGTGCGCGCATCTGCAGCTACGACAAGATCCACATGTTCGACGTCGATCTCGACAATGGCGAGAGCTGGCGCGAGAGCGCGGTCTATTCGCCGGGCAGCATCGCCCGCATGGCCGATCTTCCGTTCGGCAAGCTCGGCTTCGCCATCTGCTACGACGTGCGCTTTCCCGAACTCTTCAAGACGGAGGCGCAGGCCGGGGCCGAGATCATTTCCGTTCCCGCCGCCTTCACGCGGCAGACGGGCGAGGCCCATTGGGAAATCCTGTTGCGCGCCCGCGCCATAGAGAACGGCGTCTACATCATCGCCGCCGCGCAGGCCGGCATGCATGAGGACGGCCGGGAGACTTTCGGCCACTCGATGATCATCGATCCCTGGGGCCGCGTGCTTGCCGCCGCCGGCGGGACGGGCGAGGCGATCGTGCTCGCCGAGATCGACACAGCCGCCGTGAAAGCCGCGCATCAGAGGATACCGAACCTGCGCAACGGGCGCGCCTTCACCCTGGAAACGGTGAGCGCTTCCGCGAAGGGAGGCGTTGCCGCTTGATCCGCTACGAGCTTTCCTGTGACAACGGGCACGCCTTCGAAGGGTGGTTCGGCTCGGCGGACGATTTCGACCGCCAGCGGGAAATGGCGCTCGTCTCCTGCCCGACCTGCGGCTCCACCCATGTCGCCAAGCGCCTGATGGCGCCCTCCGTTTCCACCGCCCGCAAGAAGGAGCGCCGCCAGGAGCTCGTCGTGCAGGCCGGCCAGAAGGAGATGATGGCCAAGCTGCGGGAGATCGTCTCGACCATCCGCGCCAATTCCGAGGATGTCGGCGAGCGCTTCCCCGAAGAGGCGCGCAAGATCCACTACGGCGAAGCCGAGCAGCGCGGCCTGATCGGCCGGGCTTCCGCCGAGGAGGTGCGCGAGCTTCTGGAAGAGGGCGTGGAAGTCGCGCCGCTCCCCATCCTGCCCGACGACAAGAACTGATGGGCGGCTTCCATCTTGCCCTCTACAATTTCGGCCTGCATGTCGACGGCTACGAAAGCCCGCGCGTGGAGGGGTTCCGTTTGCGCGAGCCCCTCAATTTCGAGGCGGCGGACCGGGCGGAGGGTTTTGTCGGCCGCTCCGGCTATGACGGCGAGCCGGGGCCGGAAAGCTGGGGCGCGAAGACCTATCCCCGCTTCATAGAGGGCAGCGGCTTCGTCGACGCCCCCTCATCGCTTTCGCTATGGGTCGATCTCGAAACGCTGATGGCGTTCACCTATAGCGGCGTGCATGCCGATGCCCTCAAGCATGCGCGCAACTGGAACCAGAAGCAGGCCTGGCCTCCGCTCGTGCTGTGGTGGGTGGCGGAGGGGCAGCGGCCGGCCTGGGCCGACGGCGTTGGGCGGCTGGAATATCTGGCCGACCACGGCCCGAGCCCCTATGCCTTCAGCTTCAAGGCTGCCTTCTGCCCGGACGGCAAGCCTATTGCCGTCGACCGGGCGCGCGTGAGGACGGTGGCCGAGCGCAATATCGCCCGGCAGCAGGACCTGCTGGCGCATGTGAAGACGCTGAAAGCGTGAATCATGCCGAGGCCCGGCGGGCGACCATCATATAGTTGACGTCCATGTCCTTCGACAGGTTCCACTGGTTGGTGAGCGGATTGAAGAACACGCCGGTACGGTCCGTCACGGTCAGGCCGGAGGCGGTGAGCGGCTTTTCGATTTCCTCCGGACGCACCAGCTTTTCATATTGATGGGTGCCACGCGGCAGCCAGCGCAGCACGTTCTCCGCGGCGAAGATGGCAAGAGCCGCCGCCTTCAGCGTGCGGTTGATCGTGGCGACGAACATCATGCCGCCGGGCCGCACCATGGAGGCGCAGGTGGAAAGGAAGAAATCGACATCCGAGACATGCTCGACCACTTCCATGTTGAGCACGACGTCGAAGGTCTCGCCGGCTTCGGCCAGCGCCTCGGCCGTCACCGCGCGGTAATCGACGGGCACGCCGCTGCCGGCCGCATGGGCTTTCGCGATGCCGATGTTCTTTTCCGACGCATCCGCGCCGAGCACATCCGCGCCCATGCGCGCCATCGGCTCGGAAAGCAGGCCGCCGCCGCAGCCGATATCGAGGATGCGCAGGCCCTCCAGCGGGCGATGCGTGTTGGGGTCCCGGCCGAACTGGGCGGAAACGAGATCGCGGATATAGGTGAGGCGAACCGGATTGAACTTGTGCAGCGGCCGGAACTTGCCTGTCGGATCCCACCATTCGGCGGCCATCGCCGAAAAGCGGTCGACTTCGGCCTGGTCGATCGTCGTGCGGGCTGCCTCGCTCATGGCTCGTCTCCTTCGCGTCCGTGCCCCCGTGAAGTCGGCTTCCCGGCGGCAGATGTCAAGGGGGCGTGGTGAAGCGGCGGGCGCCGGCAACGGTTGCCGGTGCTTGCAGGCGCCCGCCTAGTGGCCTATCAGGACAGGGATGGGCCCGGGCGCGGCCGCATCGACACGGGCAACGGCGCGGTTCGGCATGACGCAGCGAAAGCAAGGCAGATCCGGCTTGTTGGTCTTCGGTCTCCTGGCCGTCCTGCTGCTCGGAGCGATCGGTGCGACCGTGCTCCTCGCCAACAACTACCGCAATCTCAACCTGCTGCTTGCCCGTTTCGGCCACGCGCCCATCGACACGACGCCGCGCCCGCGAGAATTGCGTCCCTATGAGATGAAGGGCAACCGCCTGCCGCGCCCGAAGGGCATCATTCCGGAGCGGCTGCTGGACCCGGTGGCCTTCGGCCAGACCCAGTTCGTCCGCACCATCCGCAAGCCGCCGGAAATGCTGTGCGAGGCGCTGCGCCGCAGCGGTTTCGAAACGGCGGGCTGGAAGGCCGGGCTCTTCGACCAGCAAAGCTGGGAATGCCAGTCCTACCGCGAATTCCCTGACGCAAGCGACGGCGCGAACCCCGCCTCCTCCGCTTTCCTGTCGATCCGCGGCAATGCGGAAACCCGCGTCTCCTCGTTCCGCATCAAGCTGAACATCGAGAACCCGGCGACCCGGGACCGTGTCACCGATGCCGTCATCGCGGCCATCGGCGTCTTTCTCGACGAGGTGCGCTGGGAAGAGGCACCCGATATCTTCGCCGATATCCGCGCCCTTGAGGAATTCGACCTCATCCGCTTCGGCAACCGCATCCAGTTGAAGAAGGAGTTCGGCGAAACGCCGCGCTACAATTTCATCGTCACGCCGGACAGGACCCGTGGCCGCGGCTCCTATCTGCCGGACTATTTCGATCGAAGCCGCTGGCTGAAGCTGCCGGAAAAGCCATGACGAGGAAAGCAGCCGAAAGATGGACACGCCTCGGCGCAGCGGCGCTCGTGCTGCTATCGGCCCTGCCGGCAGCAGGTGGCGACCTGCGCCCCACCCTTCCCGCCGACACGCCGATCTGGACCGATCGGCCCGTCCGCGTGGACCGGAAGCAGCAGGCCTATGAGCGGCTCGCCGTCGAGCCGGTGATGACGCCGCTTCGTCTTTCCATCGGCAGCCGCGTTACGGTCTTCGACAGCGCCTCCTTCCGCGAGAAGGATCGCTTCCATGTGCTTACCGGCGCGGTGGCCGTCGATCCGAAGCGCTTCTGCCGCGGGGCGGACGGAGCGATCGCCGTGTGCGGCCAGCAGGCGCGTCTGGCCCTGCGCCGCCTCATCGCCAACCGGACGCTGATCTGTCAGGAGGATGTTCGCATCGGTGCCGTCAGCTTCCTCACCTGTACGGTCGGGGGAAAGGACATCGCCGAAACGCTGATCGCCAAAGGCGCTGCCTGGGCCGCGACGCCGCGTTACGACGCCGCGCAGCAGGAAGCGATGCGGGCGAAGGCGGGCATCTGGATCGATGACGAATGTCGCGCGCTTGGTCGCTGCCCGCCCGGCGGGCGGCGATAGGCGGGAAGGAGAGCCTTCGGCCAAATGCGCGCCTTGTCCGTCCCGCCTCTTCCCGGCTATGACGGTAAAGCATGATCGTTCCTTCCATCCCCTCGCGCCGAAGGCGCCTGACGCTCGCGCCGGACCTGCCGCTCATCTACGCCGTCGGCGACGTGCATGGCTGCCACGATGCCCTGTTGGCGCTGGAGGAGCGCATACGCATGGATGCTAGACGCCATCCGGAATGGACGCCGCTCATCCTTTATCTTGGCGACTATGTGGATCGCGGCCCCGCGTCGAGCGCGGTGATCGCGCATCTGGCGAGGCAATCCCATGCGGACGGCATCGAGCGCATCGCCCTTTGCGGCAATCACGACGACACCTTCCTGCGGTTCATCGCCGACCCGCAGCAGAACCGGCGCTGGCTCGATTATGGAGGCGATACCACGCTGCGGTCCTATGGCCTCGATCCGGAGGACTACCGTGACGGGGACCGCGGTCTTCGCGCGCTGGGCGAGGCGTTGCGCTCCCGCATGCCGCCCGGTCATGTCGCCTTCCTGCAGAACCTGCCCGTCGCCGCCCTCAGCGGGCGCCGCCTCTTCGTGCATGCCGGCATCCGGCCCGGCGTGCCGCTTCCCCGGCAGGAGGACCACGACATGATGTGGATCCGCGAACCCTTCCTCAGCGAAGGCCCGCGCCTACCCGCCTTGGTCGTCCATGGCCACACGGCCGGGGCGGAGCCGGTCTTTGCCGCCGGCCGCATCTGTATCGACACGACATGCTATGCCAGCGGCCGCCTCACTGCCCTCAAGGTGACGCCGGAAGGCGAGACGCTCCTTTAGTCAGCCGCGGCCGAACTCGTCCTCGATGCGGATGATGTCATCCTCGCCGAGATAAGATCCCGTCTGCACCTCGATCAGCTCCAGGAGGATTTTACCCGGATTGGCGAGGCGATGCACCTCGCCCTGCGGGATATAGACGGATTCGTTCTCGCGCAGGGGGATGGTTCTATCGCCGATCGTCACCTCCGCCGTGCCGCGCACCACGATCCAATGTTCGGAACGGTGGTGATGCTTTTGCAGCGAAAGGCGCTTGCCGGGCGTGACGAAGAGGCGCTTGACCTGGAACCGCTCGCCGTTCAGCACCGATGTATAGCCGCCCCATGGCCGATAGGAGGTCGGGTGCGTCTCGGTCAGCTTCGCCGTCTTCGGCAGCGCCGCCAGATGCTTGACGAGCTTGCCGACATTCTGGCTGTCCTCCATGCGGCCGACATAGACCGCATCCTCGCTGGCGACGACCGCCACGCTGTCGAGCCCCTGCACCGCGACATGGATGTCGCGCGAGATCACGAGCGAATTGCGCGTGTCGAGCACGGTCGTGCTGCCGTCGGCGACATTGCCGGCATCGTCCCGCCGCCCGGTCTTCCAGACGGAATCCCAGCTTCCGAGATCGGACCAGGTGATCGGCGAGGGCACGACGGCGGCGATCGGCGTCTTCTCGAAAATGGCATAGTCGACGGAAATGTCCGGCGCGCGCGCGAAGGCAGCCTCATCCAGCCGCTCGAAATCGAGGTCGTGCGTCGCCTTGGCCACGGCCTCGCCCGCCGCCTCCAGAAGCGCGGGCGCATATTGCCGAAGCTCGCGCAGGAAAAGTCCGACGGGCAGCATGAACATGCCGGAGTTCCAGAGATAACCGCCCGCCGCCAACATGGCGGCCGCCTTGTCGCGGTCCGGCTTCTCCACGAAGCGGCGCACCGCATGCGCGCCGTTGCCGAGATCCTCTCCGATCTCGATATAGCCGTAGCCCGTCGCCGGCTCGCTCGGCGTGATGCCGAACGTGACGAGGCGGCCGGCGCGGGCGGCCGCGGCCGCTTTGGCGATGCAGTCGAAATAGGTGGCGTTCGCATCGATCTCATGGTCGGAGGCGAGCACCTGCATGATCGCATCCTCGCCATGTAGCCGCGCGATGAACGTGGCGGCGGCGGCAAGAGCCGGCGCGGTGTTGCGCGCCACCGGCTCCAGCAGGATCGAGGTGAGCACCATGCCGGCCGCGCGCGCCTGCTCGGCGACGAGAAAGCGGAAATCGGCATTGGTGATGACGAGAGGCGGCGTATAGAGCGCCGCGTCGGCAACGCGCGCCAGCGTCTTCTGGAACAGCGTCGTCTCGCCGAGGAATTCCAGGAACTGCTTCGGCGCCGAAGCGCGCGACAGCGGCCACAGGCGGGTGCCTTTGCCGCCTGCCATGATGACGGGTACGATCTTGCTGCTCATCCTGCTCGTCCTGAAGCGTTGGCTAGCCCTCATGGCGCGCGCCCGCCGGCGAATGCCATCCGCGCCGTAAGAAACAGCCGTCGGTTGCCCGGTGGCGGCACGGCCCCTCCTACAAGGTAAAGAAGACCTTTCCAAAGGCAACAAAAAACCCGCCGGAAGGCGGGTTCGTCGTCACGCCGGAAAACCGGTTTTTCAAACGGGCATCACGATGCCCTGGAGCGTCGTCAATTCGGCAAGATAGGTCTCGATGCCGTATTTCTGATCGTCCGACTTGGCATGGGCCAGTTCCGCACGGGCAGCGTCGATGCGGCGGGTAATGTCGCTTCCTTCGAAGTCGTCGACATGCACGGCCGATTCGGCCAGCAGCGTGCAACCCGTCGGAACGATGTCGGCGAAACCGCCGAAGACCACATAGCGGTCCTTCTTGCCGTCCGCGGATTTGACCGTAACCACACCCGGCTTGATCGTCGTCATGGTCGGCGCATGGTTGGCCATGACGGTCATCTCGCCCTCGGTCGCCGGAATGACGACTTCGCTGACGCTGCCGGAAACCAGCAGGCGCTCGGGAGAAACGAGTTCAAAGTTGAAACTGTCAGCCATGACCATTCACTTCTTCTGATTTCATACGGCCGTGAGAGAGGGCGCCCTGCCGGGCGCCCGCCAATCGATCAGGCAGCTTCCGCAGCCAGCTTCTTGGCCTTCTCGATGGCTTCCTCGATGGAGCCGACCATGTAGAAGGCGGCTTCCGGCAGGTGGTCGTACTCGCCGTTGACGAGGCCCTTGAAGCCCTTGATCGTGTCTTCGAGAGCGACGAGCTTGCCCGGCGAACCGGTGAAGACTTCGGCCACGAAGAACGGCTGGGACAGGAAGCGCTCGATCTTGCGGGCGCGTGCAACGGCCAGCTTGTCGTCTTCCGACAGTTCGTCCATGCCGAGGATGGCGATGATGTCCTGGAGAGCCTTGTAGCGCTGCAGGGTCGTCTGGACCTTGCGGGCGACTTCGTAATGCTCTTCGCCGACAACCATCGGGTCGAGCATGCGCGAGGTCGAGTCGAGCGGGTCGACGGCCGGGTAGATGCCCTTTTCGGCGATCGAACGGGACAGAACCGTCGTGGCGTCGAGGTGGGCGAACGAGGTTGCCGGCGCCGGGTCGGTCAAGTCGTCGGCGGGAACGTAGATGGCCTGGACCGAGGTGATCGAGCCCTTGGTCGTGGTGGTGATGCGTTCCTGCATCTGGCCCATGTCGGTGGCGAGCGTCGGCTGGTAGCCCACGGCCGACGGGATGCGGCCGAGCAGAGCCGACACTTCGGAGCCGGCCTGCGTGAAGCGGAAGATGTTGTCGACGAAGAACAGAACGTCCTGGCCCTTGTCGCGGAAGTCTTCAGCGATCGTCAGACCCGTCAGGGCGACGCGCGCACGGGCACCCGGCGGTTCGTTCATCTGGCCGTAGACGAGCGCGGCCTTGGAGCCTTCGCCGCCGCCGAGCTTGTTCACGCCGGATTCGATCATTTCGTGGTAGAGGTCGTTGCCTTCGCGGGTGCGTTCACCGACGCCCGCGAACACCGAGTAACCACCGTGCGCCTTGGCGACGTTGTTGATCAGTTCCATGATGAGAACGGTCTTGCCGACGCCTGCGCCGCCGAAAAGGCCGATCTTGCCGCCCTTCGCGTAAGGCGCGAGAAGGTCGACCACCTTGATGCCGGTGACGAGGATCTGCGCTTCGGTGGACTGCTCGACATAGGCCGGGGCGTCCTGGTGGATGGCGCGCTTGTGCGCGGTGACCAGCGGGCCGGCTTCGTCGACCGGCTCGCCGATGACGTTCATGATGCGGCCGAGGGTCTCGTCGCCGACCGGAACCGAGATCGGAGCGCCGGTGTTGACGACCGGCTGGCCGCGGACGAGACCTTCGGTCGAGTCCATGGCGATCGTGCGGACGGTGTTCTCGCCGAGATGCTGGGCGACTTCGAGAACGAGGCGGTTGCCGTTGTTGTCGGTTTCGAGCGCGTTCAGGATCAGGGGCAGTTCGCCCTCGAACGCGACGTCGACGACGGCGCCGATGACCTGGGTAACGCGGCCGGTTGCACCGGCGGCGACAGCTGCGGGAGCGGCTGCCTTGGTTGCAGCAGCGGTGCGTGCTGCCGGCTTGCGAGCAGCCGGCTTCTTTTCCGCTGCGGTTTCCTTCGGGGTAGCTGCCTTAGCCATGTATCTTACCCTCTTTGTCCTGGTCCTTAGAGCGCTTCAGCGCCCGAGATGATTTCGATGAGTTCCTTGGTGATCTGAGCCTGACGCTGACGGTTGTAGTTGAGCGTCAGCTTGTTGATCATTTCACCGGCATTGCGGGTCGCGTTGTCCATGGCGCTCATCTTGGCGCCCATCTCGCCGGCGACATTCTCGAGCAGAGCCCGGAAGATCTGCACGGAGATGTTGCGCGGGATGAGATCGCCGAGGATCGCGCCGGCATCCGGCTCGTAGTCGTAGATAGCCGATGCACCGTTCGTCTCGACGACGGCCGCCGGAGCGGAAGCCGGGACGAGCTGGAGCGCGGTCGGCACCTGCGAGATGACCGACTTGAACTCGGAATAGAACAGCGTGCAGACGTCGAACTCGCCCTTCTCGAACAGGCCGATGACCTTGCGTCCGATCTGGTCCGCGTTCTCGAAACCGATGCGCTTGACTTCGCGAAGATCGACGCGATCGATGATCAGCGAGGCGAATTCGCGGCGCAGGATATCGAACCCCTTCTTGCCGACGCAGATGATCTTGACCGTCTTGCCGCTTGCCAGAAGCTTGCGGGTATGGTCGCGGGCAAGACGCGCGATCTGCGAGTTGAAGCCGCCGCAAAGGCCACGCTCGGCCGTGCAGACGACGAGCAGATGAACCTGGTCCTTGCCGGTGCCGGTCATCAGACGCGGCGCCGAATCGTCCTGGCCGACGGCCTGGGCGATGTTGGCGAGAACGGCGCTCATGCGCTGCGAATAGGGCCGGGCGGCCTCCGCCGCTTCCTGGGCACGCCGAAGCTTCGCCGCGGCGACCATCTTCATCGCCTTGGTGATCTTCTGCGTCGCCTTGACGGAGGCGATCCGGTTTTTCAGATCCTTAAGTGAAGGCATCCGTTTTCCGTCCTGTAACATGATCTCCCGGGAAATCTCCTGGGCGGATCACGCGTCAAATCCAAATTCGGGACACCCGCGCGCCGGGCTGGCGCGCAGGGCTGGAACCGTCAGCCTCAGCCGAAGGTCTTGGTGAAGGCATCGAGGGCGGCCTTGAGCTTGCCCTTGGTGTCGTCGCTGATCGCCTTCTCGGTGCGGATCGTGTCGAGGATCCCCTTGCCTTCCGACCGCATGTAGCCGAGCAGGCCCTGCTCGAACTTGCCGACATCGGCGACGGGCAGCTTGTCGAGATAGCCGTTGACGCCGGCGAAGATCACCACAACCTGCTCTTCCGTCTTCAGCGGCGAGAACTGCGGTTGCTTCAGGAGTTCGGTCAGGCGCGCACCGCGGTTCAGGAGGCGCTGTGTGGCGGCGTCGAGGTCCGAACCGAACTGGGCGAAGGCGGCCATTTCGCGGTACTGGGCAAGCTCGCCCTTGATCGAGCCGGCGACCTGCTTCATCGCCTTGATCTGAGCGGAAGAGCCCACGCGCGAAACCGACAGACCGACGTTCACGGCCGGGCGGATACCCTGGTAGAACAGGTCCGTCTCAAGGAAGATCTGGCCGTCGGTGATCGAGATCACGTTGGTCGGGATGAACGCCGAAACGTCGTTACCCTGGGTTTCGATGACCGGCAGAGCGGTCAGCGAGCCGGCGCCCATCTCGTCGTTGAGCTTTGCGGCGCGCTCGAGCAGACGCGAATGCAGATAGAAGACGTCGCCCGGATAGGCTTCGCGGCCCGGCGGGCGGCGCAGCAGGAGCGACATCTGGCGGTAGGAGACGGCCTGCTTGGAAAGGTCGTCATAGCCGATGAGGGCGTGCTTGCCGTTGTCGCGGAAATATTCGCCCATCGCGCAGCCGGCGAACGGAGCGAGATACTGCATCGGCGCCGGGTCGGAGGCCGTTGCGGCAACGATGATCGAGTACTGAAGGGCGCCGCGCTCTTCGAGAACCTTGACGAACTGGGCAACCGTCGAACGCTTCTGGCCGATAGCGACGTAGACGCAGTACAGCTTGTCCTGGTCCGGGCCGTTGTCGTGGATCGGCTTCTGGTTCAGGAAGGTGTCGAGGATGATGGCGGTCTTGCCGGTCTGGCGGTCGCCGATGACGAGCTCGCGCTGGCCGCGGCCGACCGGGATGAGGGCGTCGATGGCCTTGAGGCCGGTCGACATCGGCTCATGCACCGACTTGCGCGGAATGATGCCGGGCGCCTTGACGTCGACGCGGGCGCGCTGCTTGGCGTTGATCGGGCCCTTGCCGTCGATCGGGTTGCCGAGCGCATCGACGACGCGGCCGAGCAGTTCCGGACCGACCGGGACGTCCACAATGGCGCCGGTCCGCTTGACGGTGTCGCCTTCCTTGATGTCGCGGTCGGAACCGAAGATAACGACGCCGACATTGTCGCTTTCAAGATTCAGCGCCATGCCGCGGATGCCGCCGGGGAACTCGACCATCTCGCCGGCCTGGACGTTGTCGAGGCCGTAGACGCGGGCGATACCGTCACCGACGGAGAGCACTTGGCCGACTTCCGAGACTTCCGCCTCTTTGCCGAAGTTTTTGATCTGATCTTTGAGAATTGCGGAAATTTCCGCGGCGCGGATATCCATCAGCCGACCTCTTTCAGTGCAAGCTTAAGAGTAGAGAGTTTGGTGCGAAGGGACGTGTCGATCTGGCGCGATCCCACCTTGACGATCAGACCACCGAGAATGGACGGGTCGACGGTGACGGCGATCGCCACGTCTTTGCCGGTGACGCCTTTCAGCGCCGCCTTCAATTCTGTTTCCTGCGCTGCGGTCAGCGCATGGGCCGAAGTGACATCGGCCGTGATTTCACCACGGGCACGGGCCGCGATGGCGCGGTAGGCCTTGATCATGCCGGGAACGGCGAAGAGGCGGCGATTTGACGCAACGACCTTGAGGAAGTTCGCCACGAGACCCGTGATGCCGGCTTTCGCGGCAACGGCGGCGATGGCCTTGGTCTGATCTTCGGCGGAAAAGACGGGGCTGAGGATCAGCCGCTTCAAATCCTCGCTCTCGTCGATCAGAGCCTGGAAACGGGCAAGATCGGCACCGACACTATCAGCCGTACCGGCTTCCTGAGCGAGTTCGAAAAGCGAAGACGCGTATCTTTCTGCAACACCGGAAACAAGCTGGGATGTGTCTGCCACGGGCACAAGCTTCTCTTCTTTTCATTCAGGAGGCCGGGCAGTAGCGTAGCTACGGTCCTAACCACCTGAAATCGTTGCGATAATCTTCAGTTCCCACAGGCTGTATGCCCGTTTTTTCTGAATTTCGCGGTTCGTCTAGCATACGAAACAGGGACTCGCAACACGCCGGACGCAGGAATGCGCCATAAGTCGGCCACAGTCGGGGCAAAAGTTGCCGGTCCGCACTATGTTTTGATGCTTATGAACGCTCGACGCCGGTTTTCCCGTCAGAGGAAGCCGAAGGCGTAGCCGAGCGGCAGGGCGGCAAGCCCCGCCTGGACGAGGAGCACCAGAAGGTTCTTCATCGAGAACGAACCGTCCGACATCAGGGAAAGGATGCGCCCGAAGGCGGCCAGCGCGAAGCCGCCGCCGATGGCCATGTAGATCCAGTCCTGCGCCATCATCAGCGCGACGATGGCGAGCCCTGCATAAAAACCGCCGGCGGAGCGGACGAAGGCCATACCCTCGCGGCTGCCTTCACGGGTTTCGAGCCCCGCGAGCTTCAGCGCCGTGCCGGGGGCGAACAGGCCGAAAAGGCCGAACAGCGCCGTCGTCGCCGCCGCGCAGAAGGCCAGGAACTCACCCGTCTCGGTGGGAATGTAGAATTCCATCTCGGCGTCTCTCCCGTGGTTGCGGATTCTCTATCGCACAGGCCGGCGGCGGGCAGAAGCACGCGGGAAAAATTCGCACAGCTCTTTGTTAACCACACGACTCAAAGAAAACTCTGCGGATCGATATCGAGCTGCACCTGCAGCGAAGCGCGCTCCTTCGGCCCATTGGCGAGCATGGTGCGCAGGAAGGTCTGCATGTCGCTGGCCCGCCGTCCATGCACCAGAAGCCGGAACCGATGCCGGCCGCGGATCAGCGCCAGCGGCGCTTCCGCCGGGCCGAGGATGGAGATGCCGTCGACATGCGGCGCCGCCTGGCGCAGGCCGCGCGCATGGGCCTCCGCCTCGCCGCGCGTGTCGGCCGAGACGATAACCGAGGCGAGCCGGCCGAAGGGCGGCAGCAGCGCCTTCTCCCGCTCGCCGATCTCTCGGTCGTAGAACGCCGTCGCATCGCCGGAGACGATCGCCTGCATGACGGGATGGGCCGGCTGGTAGGTCTGGATGAGGCCGTGGCTCTTGAGGCCCGAGCGCCCGGCGCGCCCCGTCACCTGCGAAAGAAGCTGGAACGTGCGCTCGGCCGCGCGCGGATCCCCGTTGGAAAGGCCGAGATCCGCATCCACCACGCCGACCAGCGACATCAGCGGGAAATTGTGCCCCTTGGCGACAAGCTGCGTGCCGATGACGATATCCGCCTCGCCCCGCGCGATCGCCTCCAATTCCAGCCGCAGCCGCTTGACGCCCATGAGGTCCGAAGAGAGCACGATGGTCCGCGCCTCGGGAAAATGCCGCTCCACCTCTTCCGCGATGCGCTCCACGCCCGGCCCGCAGGCGGCGAGGTGGTCGAATGTGCCGCATTCCGGGCAGGCCTCGGGCGTGCGCTCGGCATAACCGCAATGGTGGCATTGAATCTGCCCGCGAAAACGGTGCTCGACCAGCCAGCTCGAACATTGCGGGCACTGGAAGCGATGGCCGCAGACCCGGCAGAGCGTCAGCGGCGCATAGCCCCGGCGGTTGAGGAAGAGCAGCGCC
>Ga0182742_1000442_pt1 | contig 66355 bp, 63 predicted proteins | sample eDN5th37CBELigMG_FD_128880 | JGI IMG/M metagenome (GOLD analysis project Ga0182742, IMG submission 128880) | Enriched Miracle-Growth compost microbial communities from Emeryville, California, USA - eDNA 5th pass 37_C BE-Lig MG (version 2)... ...
CTGCGCGGCAAGTCGCCCTACGGTGCGCCGCAGCTGACGGTGCCCGTCCAGCTCAACACGAACGAGAACCCGCACCCACCCACGCAGGCGCTCGTCGACGACGTCGCCGAGGCCGTGCGTGAGGCGGCGACGCAACTGCACCGCTATCCCGACCGCGACGCGGTCGCGTTGCGCACCGACCTCGCCGCCTATCTCACGAAGGCGTCCGGCGTGCCCCTCGGTGTCGAGAACGTCTGGGCCGCGAACGGTTCCAACGAGATCCTGCAGCAGCTCCTCCAGGCCTTCGGTGGTCCCGGGCGCAGCGCGATGGGCTTCGTGCCGTCCTACTCGATGCACCCGATCATCGCCGACGGCACCCAGACCGAGTGGCTGGCCACCTATCGCCGCGACGACTTCACCCTCGACGTCGAGGCATCCGCCGCGGCCGTGCGGGAGCGCCGGCCCGACGTCGTCTTCGTCACCAGTCCCAACAACCCGACGGGGCACAGCATCCCGCTCGACGAGTTGCGGGTGATCCTCGACGCCGCCCCCGGCATCGTGATCGTCGACGAGGCGTACGTCGAGTTCTCGTCGCAGCCGAGCGCTCTGTCGCTGATCGACGAGTACCCGACGAAGGTCGTCGTCTCGCGGACGATGAGCAAGGCGTTCGCCTTCGCCGGTGGACGGCTCGGCTATCTCGCCGCCGCCCCCGCGGTGATCGAGGCGCTGCTGCTCGTGCGCCTGCCCTATCACTTGTCGGTCGTCACCCAGGCCGCCGCGCGTGCGGCTCTGCGGCACGCGGACGAAACCCTCGCATCGGTCGCCGAACTGGCGGCCCAGCGCGACCGCGTCGCCGCCGAACTCGCCCGGTTCGGCTACGACGTGATCCCCTCCGACGCCAACTTCATCCTGTTCGGCCGCTTCGCGGATGCCCCCGCCACCTGGCAGCGGTATCTCGACGAGGGTGTGCTCATCCGCGACGTCGGGATCCCCGGCTACCTGCGCACCACGATCGGCCTGACCCACGAGAACGACGAGTTGCTGCGAGTGAGCGAAAAGCTCGCAGCCACGGAAATCGAGGAAACCCGATGAGCGACCGCATCGCGCGCGTCGAACGCACCACCAAGGAATCGAGCATCACCGTCGAGATCGACCTCGACGGGACCGGCCGCACCGAGATCTCCACGGGGATCCCGTTCTACGACCACATGCTCACCGCGCTCGGCCAGCACGGTTCGTTCGATCTCACCGTGCAGGCGCAGGGCGACGTCGAGATCGAGGCCCACCACACCGTCGAGGACACCGCCATCGTCCTCGGCCAGGCCTTCGGTCAGGCCCTCGGCGACAAACGCGGCATCCGGCGCTTCGGCGACTGCTTCATCCCGATGGACGAGACCCTCGCGCACGCGTCGGTCGACGTCTCCGGCCGCCCCTACTGCGTGTTCACCGGTGAACCCGACTACATGGTGCACTCGGTGATCGGGGGATACCCCGGCGTGCCCTACTCGACGGTGATCAACCGGCACGTGTTCGAGTCGTTCGCCTTCCACGCCCGCATCGCACTGCACGTGCGGGTGCTCTACGGCCGCGACCCGCACCACATCACCGAGGCCGAGTTCAAGGCGGTCGCCCGTGCGCTGCGCGAGGCCGTCGAACCCGACCCCCGCGTGACCGGCATCCCGTCGACGAAGGGCAGTCTCTGACATATGGATGTCGTCCTCACCTACCTGTGCTTCATCGTGGCCGGATTCGCGGCGGGCGGAACGTGGTCGATGTGGAAGGCTCGCAACACGTTGTTCGCGGGTGTGCTGCTGGCTCTGACCGTGCTGGCAGCCGCCGCGGGCGTCTTCCGGTTGCTCTGACGTGGCGGAACAACAAGGACTGTTCACCGTTCGTGGTCTGATCCCGGCGTGGTCGACGTCCGCGGCGGCCTTCGGCGGCTTCTCGCTGCTGCTGCCGGTCGTGCCGTGGGCGATCGCCGAGGCCGGTGGCAGCGACACGCTCGCCGGGTCGGTGACGGCGGTGTTCATGTTCACCACGGTCCTGACCCAGCTCGCGATGCCGCGACTGCTGCGCGCGTTCGGTCACCGCGCGACGCTCGCGGCCGGCTGCCTGTTCCTCGGGCCACCGTCGCTGCTGTTCCTCGTGTCGATGGCCCCGGCGGCCGTGCTCGGGATCTCCGCGTTGCGCGGTATCGGCTTCGGCATGATCACCGTGGCGGCGGCCGCTCTCGTCGGTGAGCTCGCGCCGCCGCGATTGCTCGGCCGGGCCACCGGCATGCTCGGCATCGCCATCGCCGCGTCCCAGACGATCGGCCTGCCCGCCGGGCTGGCGATCGCCGAGCGGTTCTCCACCACGCCGGTGTTCGTGCTCGGCGCGATCATCTCGTCCACCGGTCTGTTCGCCGCGAGCCGTCTGCCACGGCTGGCCGCGAAACAGTCGCGGACGGCACGACGGGTGCCGCCGGTCGTGCTCCTGTTCCCGCTGGTCGCGGTGGGCGCGGGTGCGATCGCCTACGGCGGTCTCACCTCGCTGTTGCGCATCGCGGTCGCTGGCCTGCCCGTCGCGGCAGCGTTGGCCGTACTCAGCGCGTCCTCGCTGATCGGGCGGTACGCGGCAGGTTCCGTCGCGGACCGGGTCGGCGCCGGCAAGTTGCTGCCCGTCGGTCTCGGCCTGGCGGGCCTGGCGATGATTCCCTTCGCGCTCGTCGCCGACGACCGCGGGGGAGCGGTGCTGCTGATCGTCGCCGCGATCGCCTTCGGATTCGGCTTCGGTGTCGTGCAGAACGAGGCGCTGCTCGTCGCGTTCCGTCGCGCCGGGGCCGGTAACACCGGCTCGGCGAGCGCCGCCTGGAACATCGGCTTCGACGCCGGCACCGGCGCCGGTTCGTTCGCCCTCGGCGCGGTGGCAGCCGCGGCCGGATATCCCGCGGCGTTCGCCGCGGCCGCGGTCCTGGTCCCGGCCCTGCCGCTGCTGGCCCGACTGGCCGGGCCGTCGGAACGTCCCCGTCCCACCACCTAGAATCGACATCATGAGCGCAACCACGGTCGCCGTCCTCGACTACGGCTCGGGCAATCTCCACTCCGCCACGCGGGCAGTCGCCCGTACCGGCGTGCATGTGGAGGTCACCGCCGACCCGAAGATCGCGCTCGCCGCCGACGGCCTCGTCGTCCCCGGCGTCGGGGCCTTCGACGCGTGCATGAAGGGCCTGCGCAGCGTCGGTGGAGACAAGATCATCGGCACCCGCCTCGCCGGCGGACGCCCCGTGCTCGGCATCTGCGTCGGCATGCAGATCCTGTTCGAACGCGGCGTCGAGCACGGCATCGAGACCGAGGGCTGCGGCGAGTGGCCCGGTACGGTCGAGCGCTTGGACGCACCGGTGCTGCCGCACATGGGCTGGAACACCGTCGAGGCGCCCGCCGACTCGGTGCTCTTCGCCGGCATGGACGCCGACACCCGCTTCTACTTCGTCCACACCTACGCCGCCCGCAAGTGGGAACTCGACACTCCCGAGCGTCTCGCCCCGCCGAAGGTGACCTGGGCCGAGCACGGCAGCCGGTTCGTCGCCGCCGTCGAGAACGGTCCGCTCTCGGCCACCCAGTTCCACCCGGAGAAGTCCGGCGACGCCGGCGCACAGTTGCTGCAGAACTGGGTCAGCTCGTTGTGACCGGGCCGCGGCGCGGTCGGCCGGGCGGAGAGTTCTCCTTCGGCCGTCACGCGCTGATGTCTGTCGGCACAGCGACCGTCGTCCTGCTCGTCACCGCGATCGTCGTGGTGGCGGTCCGGCCCACGCCGGTCGTCGGTCTCGTCATCGCACTCGTCGGCATCGTGGCGGCCGTCGTTGCGATGGGTGTCGTGTCGACGCGGTCGGCCCGCCGCGCCTTCGGTCCCGCCGAGGACGACCGTCCCGGAACCTGACGCGCCGAACCGGATTTCGCCCGGCGTGTTGCGGTAGCGAAGCCCGGTTGGGCGCGCGAGGGGCTTCGTAACGCAGCTGTGCGGACTCGAAATCGATCTGCCGCGCCCTGATTCACCTCGCGCGCTCCTCGGAGGGGACGACGGCGCCCTGCGTCGCCGCGCGCAGACGATCGGCGAACACCGCGCAGGACCGCACGATCTCCGGGTCCGCGCGCATCCGGACGTCGGCGTCGAGGGTGGCGAGCGCGAGGACGAGCCACTGCCACGACTCGACGGCGAGGTGCACCTCGGTCCGGTCGTCACCCGTCGGCCGGATCTCGGCGTCCTGGTACTTCAGCGCGTCGGCGACGTGCGTGGCCGAGGCCGCCACGTCCAGGTGCACTGGTGTCCGCCCCTGCCGGAGTCCTTGCCGCAGGTATTCCGTGGCGGACCCGGCGGGAAGCGGGCGGGGTGCGAACCGGCGGCCGGTTCGGAGCAGGTCGCGCACACGATCGAGGCGGAAGACCCGCCAGTCCTCGCGGTCGACGTCCCATCCGAGGAGGTACCACCGCAGCAGGTGGTGGACCTGCCGGTACGGCTCGACCCGGCGCGAGGTCGGCGAGCCCTGCGCGTCGACGTAGTCGAAGGTGAGCGTGTCGCACCGCGCGACCGCCTCCGCCACGGTGCCGAGCAGCTCCGCCGACACGCTGGGCGCCTGCAGCGCACTCGTCTCCACCGTGCTGCGGACGGCCGCGACCCGCGGGCGCAACCGCGCGGGCAGGAACTGGTCGAGCTTGCCGTAGGCGCGGGTGGCAGCGTCGTCCAGTCCACCTTCGGCCGGCCCGGTCGCGGCGAGAGCGCCGAGCCCCAGCAGCACCGCGACGGCCTCGTCGTCGTCGAGTACCAGCGGCGGCATCGAGCGCCCCGACGCGAGACGGTAGAAACCGCCGGGCCCGGAACGAGTTTCGACGGGATATCCGTAGCCGCGCAGACGGTCCACGTCGCGACGGAGCGTCCGGCGACTCACCTGCAGCCGCCGGGCCAACTCGTCTCCGCCGATCGCGCGTCCGGTCTGCAGGATCGACAACAACGCGAGCATCCGTTCGGTGACGTCCGCCATGCCGTCATCCTCCCACCGGTTGCGGCCAGGATCAGGCCGCAATCGGTCCTAGCGTCGAGTCATGGCAACCGCAGTCATCGAAACCGGGGAGACAGTGCGAGGCCGGGACATCACCATCCGCCGTGCCCGCACCCACAACCTGGCAGACATCGACCTGACCGTCCCGCGGAACCGGCTCGTGGTGATCGTCGGGATCTCCGGCTCCGGCAAGTCGTCACTGGTCTTCGACACCATCGCCGCGGAGGCCGGATACCAGCTCAACGAGACGTACCCGCCGTTCACGCGCAATCGGTTGCCGAAGTGGACGCGCCCCGACGTCGACCACATCGACGGTCTGACGCCGGTGATCGTCGTCGACCAGCGCCGCCTCGGCGGCAACGCCCGCTCGACGGTCGGCACCATCACCGACACCTGGACCTATCTGCGGCTGCTGTACTCCCGGGCGGGCACGCCCGTGCTCGGCGAGTCGAACCGCTTCTCGTTCAACGACCCCACCGGGATGTGCCCGACCTGCTCCGGGCTCGGTGAGATCGTCGTCAGTGCCGTCGAACGGTTCCTCGATCTCGACAGGTCCCTCGCCGAGGGCGCGATCCTGGTGCCCGGCTTCGGCCACGGTGGGTACTGGTACTCCCAGTACGCCGACATCGGTTCCTTCGACGCGGACACACCCCTGCGCGAGTGGAAGCCCGCCGAGCGGGAAGCACTGCTCCACGGCGGCGAGGCCGCAGCGGCGCTGGGCCACAAACCGCCGGACGGTTACGAGGGCGTCGTCGAGAGGTTCGAGCGCATCTACCTGCACACCTCCGACAACCTCTCCGAACGCAAACAGGACGTCATCCGGCGTTTCACCCGCGCCGAGACGTGCCCGGACTGCGGTGGGGAACGGCTGAACGCAGCCGCGCGGGCGGTCACCGTGCGCGGTCGCACGATCGGGGAGCTGTCCCGGCTCGAGATCACCGAGTTGCTCGAGTTCGTGCGCACGATCGACGACGAGCGCGCCGCGCCAGTGGTCTCCGCACTGGTGGACCGGCTCGGGGCGATGGTGACGATCGGCCTCGGCTATCTCGCGCTCGCCCGGACGACCACCACGCTCTCGGGCGGCGAATCGCAACGGATCAAGATGGTCCGTCACCTCGGGTCGAGCCTGACGGAGATGACCTATGTCGTCGACGAACCGACGGTCGGTCTGCATCCCGCCGACGTGGAGTCGATGATCGAGCTTCTCGAACGGCTCCGCGACAGCGGCAACACCGTCCTCGTCGTCGAACACGACCCGGCCGTCATGGCCCGTGCCGATCAGGTGATCGAGATCGGTCCCGGTGCGGGCTCGTCCGGTGGTCGCCTGGTCTTCCAGGGCACCTTCGACCGGTTGCGGACGGCCGACACCCCCACCGGCCGATCGCTGCGCCGCGACACCGGCCGCGGTCGCCCCGCCCGCGAGGCGACCGGCCGCCTCAAGATCGCCGATGCGCGTCGCAACAACCTCCGCGACCTGACGGTGCGGATCCCCACCGGGGTGCTCACCGTGTTCACCGGCGTCGCCGGATCGGGAAAGTCCAGTCTCGCGGCCGAACTCGTCGACCGGCACGACGCCACGGTGATCGATCAGCGGTCGGTGAGCACGAATCGCCGCTCCACCCCGATCACCTACACCGGCATCGCACCCGCCCTGCGGCGGATGTTCGCCGAACACAACGGTGTGCCGGCGAGCCTGTTCAGCGCGAACTCGGCGGGTGCGTGCCCGACCTGCAAGGGGGCCGGTGTCATATACATCGACCTCGCCTTCATGGACGGACACGAGGTCGTCTGCGACACCTGCCACGGCCGCCGATTCACCGCAGAGGTGCTCGGGCATACCGTGAACGGCCTGTCGATCGCCGACGTCGACGACCTCACCGTCGGTCGTGCCCTCGAGGAACTGCCGCACCCGGAGATCGCACGCCGACTGGACGCACTCGCCGGGGTGGGCCTCGACTACCTCCGCCTCGGACAGTCACTCGACACGCTCTCGGGCGGGGAGTGCCAACGGGTCAAGATCGCCAGGGAACTCGGACGAGCGAAGACGCCGACCCTCTACGTCCTCGACGAACCGACCACCGGCCTGCACGCCGAGGACGTCGGCACCCTCCTGCGCGTCTTCGACGACCTCGTCGACCGGGGGCACACGGTCGTCGTCATCGAGCACCACCTCGACGTGGTCCGGCACGCCGACCACATCGTCGACCTCGGACCGGGACCGGGACGGCACGGGGGAACCGTGCTGTACGAGGGGCCCGTCGACGAGTACACCGGCCGCCCGACCCCGACCTGCCGGGCCCTCGACGCGGCACGGTCGGCATGACGCACGGCGCTTTCCTGACGCCCCGGCCACGCGTTTGGCGATGTCACAGGTACAGGCACTAATGTGTACGCAGTGAGCCTGGTCCTTTTGCCCGCAGTCGACGTCGTCAACGGTGAAGCAGTTCGCCTCGTTCAGGGAGAGGCGGGCAGCGAGACCGGTTACGGTTCGCCCCGCGACGCCGCTCTCGAATGGCAGAACGCCGGCGCCGAATGGGTGCACATGGTCGATCTCGACGCGGCGTTCGGCCGCGGCGACAACCGTGCACTTCTCGCCGACGTCGTCGGCGAACTCGACGTGAAAGTCGAACTGTCGGGTGGCATCCGCGACGACGAGACACTCGCCGCGGCCCTCGCGACCGGCTGCGCCCGCGTCAACCTCGGCACCGCCGCGATCGAGAATCCCGAGTGGTGCTCGCGCGTCATCGGCGAGTTCGGCGACCGGATCGCCGTGGGCCTCGACGTCAAGCTCCTCGACGGCCAGTGGCGGCTGCGCGGCCGCGGCTGGGTCTCCGACGGCGGCGATCTGTGGGAGGTGCTCGAGCGCCTCGAACGCGACGGCTGCTCGCGCTACGTCGTCACCGACGTCACCAAGGACGGCACCCTCTCCGGCCCCAACCTCGACCTCCTCCGTGAGGTGTGCGCGGCCACCGACTCTCCGGTCGTCGCGTCCGGCGGCGTCTCGACCGTCGACGACCTACGTGCCATCGCGACGCTCACCGACGAAGGCGTCGAAGGCGCCATCATCGGAAAGGCGCTCTACGCGGGCCGATTCACACTGACCGAGGCGCTCGACGCCGTCTCGCGCTGACCGATGACCGACCCCGCAGACCTGAACCGGCTGCTCGCCGTCGCGAGCGGTGTACTCGACGAGGTCGCGGAACGGTTCGTCGCCGGGCACGGTGCGCCGCGCTCCGTCGACAAGGGACCGAACGACTTCGCGACCGATCTCGATCTCGAACTCGAACGGCGGATCTCCGGTGCGCTCGCCGAGCGCACCGGTATCGCCGTGCACGGTGAGGAGTTCGGCGGCCCGTCCGCGGGGGAGGGCACCGTCTGGTTGCTCGACCCGATCGACGGCACCATCAACTACTCCGCCGGGCTGCCGATGGCCGGGATCCTCCTCGCACTCGTCGAGGACGGTGAACCGATCCTCGGCCTCACGTGGCTGCCGCTGACCGATCAGCGCTTCGCGGGAATCGCCGACGGGCCGCTGCTCGTGAACGGCAAACCCACCGACCCGCTGCAACCTGCGCGGCTCGAGGACGTGATGATCGCCGTCGGCAGTTTCGACATCGACAGTCGCGGCCGCGTGCCCGGCACCCGGCGCCTCGCCGTGATCACCGAGCTGAGCCGGCGCGTCGCCCGGCTGCGCATGCACGGCTCCACCGGCGCCGACCTCGCGTACACCGCCGGAGGCGCGATCGGCGGTGCCGTCGTGTTCGGCCATCACCCCTGGGACAACGCTGCCGGTGTCGCACTCGTGCGGGCCGCCGGTGGCATCGCCACCGACTTCGCGGGCAGCCCCTGGCGGATCGGGTCCGGATCGGTGGTCGCTGCAGCGCCCGGAGTGCACGGCGAGATACTGGAGATTGTGCAGTCGGCGACGGAACAGTCCGTGGCCGAGCAGTTGGGTTCCGAAGGAGATCGAACATGACGCTGGCCGTGCGGGTCATCCCGTGCCTCGACGTGGATGCGGGGCGGGTGGTCAAGGGTGTCAACTTCGAGAACCTGCGCGATGCGGGTGATCCGGTCGAGCTCGCCGCCCTCTACAACGAACAGGGCGCCGACGAACTGACCTTCCTCGACGTCACCGCGTCGAGCGGCGACCGCGGCACCATGCTCGACGTCGTCACGCGCACCGCCGAGCAGGTGTTCATCCCGCTCACGGTCGGAGGCGGCGTCCGCACCGTCGAGGACGTCGACCGCCTGTTGCGCGCCGGCGCCGACAAGGTCTCGGTCAACACCGCGGCCATCGCCCGGCCCGAGGTGCTGCGCGAGATGTCCGAGCGGTTCGGGTCGCAGTGCATCGTGCTGTCGGTCGACGCGCGCACCGTCCCTGCAGGGCAGGAACCCACGCCGAGCGGCTGGGAGGTCACCACACACGGTGGTCGTCGCGGGACCGGCATCGACGCGGTCGAGTGGGCCCGGCGCGGCGAGGAACTCGGCGTCGGCGAGATCCTCCTCAACTCGATGGACGCCGACGGCACCAAGAACGGTTTCGACCTGAAGATGATCGAGGCCGTGCGCAAGGCCGTGCACGTGCCGGTCATCGCCTCCGGTGGTGCCGGCGCAGTCGAGCACTTCGCACCCGCCGTGCAGGCCGGTGCCGATGCGGTGCTCGCCGCGAGCGTCTTCCACTTCCGGGAGCTGACCATCGGTCAGGTCAAGGATGCGATGCGCGCGGAAGGGATCACGGTCCGATGAGCGACATCCTGAATCCGGAGATCGCCGCCCGGCTCAAGCGCAACGACGACGGCCTGTTCGCTGCCGTCGTGCAGGAGCGGGCCACCGGCGCCGTGCTGATGATGGCGTGGATGGACGACGAGGCGCTCGCCCGTACCCTCGCGACCCGCAAGGCCACCTACTACTCGCGGTCGCGGCAGCAGTACTGGGTCAAGGGCGAGACGTCCGGACACACCCAGTACGTGCACGAGGTGCGCCTCGACTGCGACGGCGACACGGTGCTGCTCGTCGTCGACCAGGTCGGCGCCGCCTGCCACACCGGCACGCACACCTGCTTCGACACCGACGTCCTGCTCGAGGCACCGCAGATCGCCGAGTAGCCGGATGTCGTCCGTTCGCACGACATCGCTCGTTCCCCGCCCCTGATAGCGTCGCCGCGCGACGATCCGGAAGGGGACAGATGCGCGCGGTGACGACGCGGGTCGGTGCGATCCTCGGAGCGGCGATCGCGCTCGCGGGCCTCGTAGGCTCGCCCGCCGCGGCCGCGCCGGATCTCGCGTCGTCGGATGCACTCGCACACTGCCCGCCGATGATCGCTCTCGGCGTGGACGGCACCCTCAAGGTGGGCAAGGAAACGTCGACGGTCCATCCGATCCTCGAGCGCCTGGCGGCTCGCGGCGCGCGCACGATACGGATCGACTATCCCGGGGAGATCAGCCCGCTCGGTACCCACACCTACGACGGGTCGAAGGAACTCGGGGTCGCCGAACTCCACCGGCAGGTCGCGCGGGCGCACACGGAGTGCCCCGGGGCCGCGGTGCGCATCGTCGGTTTCTCGCAGGGGGCCGCTGTCGCCGGTGACGTCCTCGCCGACCTGGCGCGCGCCGTCGACCGACCGGCCGATCTCGCCGGTCTGCTCATCGCCGATCCGCGGACGTCCGGGACCGGCGCGGAGGTCGTGGTGCCCGCAGCCCTGCCCGGTATCTCACCGACCGGGGCGCGGGCGGGCTTCGGGGACGTTCCGGTGGCCACCGTCTGCGCTGCCGGCGATGCCGTGTGCGACATGGTCGATCCGCTGGCGGACCCCGCGGGTGCCGCGGGCCGGATCGAGGGCTATTTCGCTCTGCACCAGCACTATTCGACGCTGGTGGTCGACGGTGTCCCGTTCGTCGATGTGATGGTCGCGCTCGTCGAGCATCCGCGGACGACGGAGGTCCGGATCGTGCCGTGACGGACACGGCGCAGGACCGATCGGCGGGTCGTGCGACGGGCTGCGACAATGCCCGCATGCCTCTCATCCAGATCAGTCAGACGCCGGGCCTGTCCGACGAGCAGAAGGCCGAGGTGATCTCCGCGGTCACCCGCGCGTACGCCGAGGCCTCGGGCAAGAATCCGTCGTCGGTGTGGGTGACGATCACCGAGGTGCCCCGCGAGAACTGGGGCGTGGGCGGAACTCCGCTCGGCTGACCCGACCCGGTTCACCCCGAGTCCGTCTTCGCGCACCCCTTTCGTATCCGATGAGAATAGTGTTCTCTGTATTGAGAGCGTTATGTTCTGACGACGGGGTGAAGGGGCACGCATGTTGCTGGATCCGAGTCCGGATCAGGAGTTCTTCCGCGACACCACGGCACGGTTCCTCGCGGAGAGGGTGCCGCCGGACGGGATCCGCCGCCTCCGCGACGATCCGGACGGCTTCGCAGCCGACTACTGGCGTGCCGGGGCCGAACTCGGCTGGACCGGCCTGCTCGTCGACGAGGACCACGGCGGAGGATCGCTGAGCGGTCTCGGACTCGTCGATCTCACGCTGGTCGCCCACGAGTTCGGGCGCCACGCCGCCCCCGGGCCGCTGTGCCCCACGAACATCGCGGCGGAGATGCTCGGCCGGTACGGGAAAGACCACGAGGAGACGCTGGCGGCGCTGCTCGCCGGCCGCGCCACCGCAGCCTGGTGCCTGGACGAACCGCGCGCCGGCAGCCGGACCGCCACCGCGCCTGTGGAGATCCGGATCGACGGCGACGAGGTGGTCGTCACCGGCACCAAACGCCCCGTCGAGGCCGTCATCACCGCCGATCTCCTGCTCGTGACCGGTCGGACCGGGCAGGACGTGACCAACGTGCTCGTACCCCGCGACGCGCAGGGAGTGAACATCACGCCGCTTCGGTCGATCGACGTCACGCGGCGCTACGCCGCGGTCCACTTCGACGAGGTGCGCGTGCCGCTGAGCTCCGTCGTCGGTGGACCCGGCGGGGGAGCGGACGACGCCGCCCGCGCGCGGCGGACCGCGATCGTGATCTCCTGCGCCGAATCCGTCGGGGCGCTGCAGGCGGTCTTCGATCTCACCGTCGCATGGGCGTTCGACCGCTACTCCTTCGGTCGCCCGCTCGCCTCCTATCAGGAACTCAAGCACCGGTTCGCCGACATGAAGACCTGGATCGAGGCGAGTCACGCGATTGCCGACCGCGCGGCCGGAGCGGTCGCGACATCGAGCTCCGATGCGGACGAACTCGTCTGCGCCGCAAAGGCCTACATAGGCCAGTACGGCAGCGAGCTGGTGCAGGACTGCATCCAGATCCACGGCGGGATCGGCGTGACCTACGAACACGATCTGCACCTCTATGCGCGACGCGCGGCCGCGAACCGCTCCGGCTTCGGCACCCCGGCCGAACATCGTGCCCGTCTCGCCGACATCGTCGAACTCCGGGAGGCATCCTGATGGCCCTCGACACCTCGGACAGGGCCGACGTGACCGAGACGCTCGACGAGTTCCGGGCACGGGCGCGGGCGTGGATCGACGCCAACCTGGAACGCTCCGACTCCGCGGCCTACATCGGGGTGCTCCGCCCTGAGGCATCCGACGAGGAGGAACTGGCCCTCGTCCGGCGCGAGCGCGACATCCAGCGGGCGATGTTCGACGCGGGCTTCGCCGGCATCTGCTTTCCCCGCGAGTACGGCGGGCAGGGGCTGCCGCGCGCCTACCAGCAGGTGTTCGACGAGGAACTCGCCGGCTACGAATATCCATCCCGTCTGCAGGTGCCCACCTTCGTGCCGTGCGCGGCGGTGCTGCTCGAATTCGGGACCGAGGAACAGAAACGCCGCCACATCCCCGCCATCCTGAAGGGCGAGGAACTGTGGATGCAGATGCTCTCCGAGCCCAGCGGCGGATCCGACGTCGCCGCCGCCGTCACCACCGCGGTCCGCGACGGTGAGGACTGGATCCTCAACGGATCGAAGATCTGGACCACCGGTGCGTGGTGGTCGGACTGGGCGCTGTGCCTGGCCCGCACCGACTGGGACGTCCCGAAGAACCGGGGACTGACCGTCTTCATGATTCCGCTGAAGCAACCCTCGGTCGAGGTGCACCGCATCGAGATGCTCAGCGGCTCGAAGGAGTTCTGCCAGGAATTCCTGACGGATGTGCGTGTCCCCGACAGCGACCGGCTCGGCGAGGTCGACGACGGCTGGACCGTGGGCACCCGCTGGATGTTCCACGAGCGCATGTACCGGAACTCGCCGTACACGACGATCCCGGCGGGGGTCTCGCGCGGCGCCTCGCGGATGCCCGAGCTGTTCGCCGTGGCCCACGACGCCGGCCGGCTCGACGACCCGCTCGCCCGCGACCTCCTCGGGGAGGCGCGGATGCTCGAACTGGTCAAGCAGTCCCTCGAACAGCGGGTGTCCACGGGCGTGGCGACGCGGACCATGTCGGACCAGGCCGCGAGCATCGCCCGCCTGATGTCCGGTGTCGTGGAGAGCCGCCTCGTCACCATCGGCTACGAGTTCACCGACGCCAACGGTGCCGCCTGGGACGAGACCGACGGAGCGGTCGCGCAGCGCGGCGTCGACCATCTGATGCGGCAGGTGTGGTGCATCGCGGGCGGGACGACGGAGATGGCGCGCAACGCCATCAGCGAACGCGTGCTCGGCATGCCGCGTGAGCGCAGCCACGACCCGAACATCCCGTTCCGGGACGTGCCGAGGAGCCGCCCCGCCACGTGACGGGCGCACGGCGGGTGGGGCGATAGCTCAGGCCTTGCCGATACCGCCGGCGATCCCCTCGTCGATCTGCTCGACCAGGGCGGAGCCCAGGCGCGCGAGCGCGCGCACCTGGTCGTCGTCGAGGCCGTCGAACACGAGCCTGCGCACCGCCTCGACGTGGCTCGGTGCAGCCTCGACGACGGTGTCGTAGCCGGCATCGGTGAGCACTGCGTACGAACCGCGACTGCCCGGAACCGGTTCCCGCTGCACCCAGCCGCGCTTCTCGAGGCGCGTGACGACGTGCGAGAGCCGCGACAGCGACGCGTTCGCCTCGGCGGCGAGAGCGTTGAGACGCAACCGGCGCTCGGGGTTCTCGGAGAGCAGTGCGAGGACGAAGTACTCGAAGTGCGTCATGTCGGAGTCGCGCTGCATCTGGGTGTCGAGCGCGGCCGGCAGTCGTGTGACGACGGAGACGAGTGCCCGCCAGGCGTTCTGCTGCGTCGGATCGAGCCACCGCGGGTCCTCGTTGCTCATACCTGCTCCTCGCTCGTTCGATCTCGCTGTCGCAGCCGGCCGAGGTCGGGAATGGCCGCGCGACGGGTTCTCCTCTATGATACTTGAAGCTTCAACTTGAGGGGATGTCATGACCACCGAATCCGCGACCACGCCCGCCCTGTTCCTCAGTCACGGCGCCCCGCCGCTCGTCGACAGCGAACTGTGGGTGTCGCAGCTGCAGCGCTGGGCGGCCGATCTGCCGCGCCCCACGGCGATCCTCGTGGTCTCGGCGCACTGGGAATCCGCTCCGCTGACCATCGGTTCGACGACCACCGGAACCCCGCTCGTGTACGACTTCGGGGGCTTCCCACGTCGCTTCTACGAGGTGACCTACACCAGCCCCGGCGCCCCCGAACTCGCCCGGCAGGTCGCGGCGCTGATGCCCGACGACGAACCGGTCGTGCAGCAACCGCACCGCGGACTCGACCACGGCGCCTACGTGCCGCTGACCGTCATGTACCCGGACGCCGACATCCCCGTGCTGCAGATCTCCCTGCCCACACTGGATCCGGAACGCCTGCTGCAGCTGGGCGCACGACTGCGGCCGCTGCGCGAGCAGGGCGTGCTCATCATCGGATCCGGGTTCACCACACACGGTCTGCCCTTCCTGCGCGACCCGCGCCCCGAGGCGCCCGCACCGGGCTGGTCCGCGGAGTTCGACCACTGGACCGCCGAGCAACTCGCGCGCGGCGACGTCGACGCGCTGCTCGACTTCCGGCACCGCGCACCGGGCATGCCCTACGCGCATCCGACGGTCGAGCACTTCGCTCCGCTGTTCGTCACCCTCGGTGCCTCCGATGCCCCCGGTCGCGGCATCGACCAGGTCGTCGACGGCTTCTGGATGGGCCTGGCCAAGCGCTCGTTCCAGGTCGCCTGACGGCGGCTGCAGGGCCGGACGAGGTCCCTGGGATGATGGGGCGCATGTCCGGCGAGCCCACCACCATTCCCGCAGCCACCACCGACTCCTCGGGTGGCGGCCGTTCCGATTCGACGACCACCCGCGAGCAGTTCCGCCAGCTGGCCGCCGAGCACCGCGTGGTCCCGGTGACCCGCAAGGTGCTCGCGGATGCGGAGACCCCGCTGTCGGCCTATCGCAAGCTCGCGGCCGACCGCCCCGGGACGTTCCTGCTCGAGTCGGCGGAGAACGGCCGGTCGTGGTCGCGGTGGTCGTTCATCGGTGCCGGGAGCCCGGCGGCGCTGACCGTCGTCGACGGCGACGCCGCCTGGTACGGCAACGTCCCGGCCGGCGCGCCCACGGGCGGCAACCCCGTCGACGTCCTCGGCGAGACCCTCCAGTTGCTCCACACCGACCGCATCCACGGACTGCCGCCCCTCACCAGCGGCATGGTGGGTTATCTCGGCTACGACGTCGTCCGCCATCTCGAGAAGCTGCCGACGCTCGCCGAGGACGATCTGCAGATCCCCGAGATGGTGATGCTGCTGGCCACCGACCTCGCGGCCGTCGACCACCACGAGGGCATGATCTGGCTCATCGCCAACGCCGTGAACTGGGACGGCTCCGACGAGCGCGTCGACGAGGCCTACGACGACGCCGTCGCCCGCCTCGACCGGATGACGGAGGCGCTCGCAGCCCCCGCACCGGCCACCGTCGCGACCTACTCGCGACCCGAACCCGACTACCGCCGTCAGCGCACCACCGAGTCGTTCTGCACGGACGTCCGCAAACTGATCGGCGACATCGAGGCCGGTGAGGCCTTCCAGGTGGTGCTCTCGCAACGCTTCGAGATCGACTGCGACGCAGAGCCGATCGACGTCTACCGGATGCTCCGTGCGTCCAATCCCAGCCCGTACATGTTCCTGCTCCACATCCCGGGCCCGGACGGCGAGACGGCCTTCTCGATCGTCGGGTCGAGCCCGGAGGCGCTCGTGACCGTCTCGGACGGGGTGGCCACCACCCATCCCATCGCCGGGACCCGGTGGCGCGGTGCGAACGAGGAGGAGGACATCCTGCTCGAGAAGGACCTCGTCCACGACGAGAAGGAGAACGCCGAGCACCTCATGCTCGTCGATCTCGGCCGCAACGATCTCGGCCGGGTGTGCACGCCGGGCACCGTCGAGGTGCACGACTACCGCCACATCGAGCGGTACAGCCACGTGATGCACCTCGTCTCCACGGTCACCGGGCGACTCGCGGAGGGCAAGCACGCCCTCGACGCCGTCACGGCCTGTTTCCCCGCCGGAACCCTGTCGGGGGCGCCCAAGGTGCGTGCGATGGAATTGATCGAGGAACTCGAACCCACCCGCCGCGGCATCTACGGCGGCATCGTCGGTTATCTCGATTTCGCGGGCGACGCCGACACCGCCATCGCCATCCGGTCCGCCCTCGTCAAGGACGGCGTCGCCTACGTGCAGGCGGGTGCCGGCATCGTCGCCGACTCCGATCCGGAGGCGGAGGACACCGAGGCCCGCAACAAGGCCATGTCCGCCCTCGCCGCCGTGGCCGCAGCATCCACCCTCACCACCTACGGCGGTGACGCACGGTGACCGCGGAGACGCCGGACGCCGGCGCCACCACCGGGCGCCGCCGCCGGCCGACCGTGATCGCCGCCCTGCTGCTCGGCATCGGTGCGGCCCTGCTGTGGGCGTCGAGCCGGATGACGTGGGTCACCGCGGTCTCGGCCGACGGACTCGGGATCGACCGCGTCGACGACCTCGAGGGCGGCCGCTGGGCGGCGGCGCTGACCCCGCTCGCCCTCGTGCTGCTCGCTGCGGTCGCCGCCGTCTTCGCGGTACGCGGATTCGCGCTGCGCCTCGTCTCGCTCGTGGTCGCGGTCGTCGCCGTCGCGGCCGCGATCCCCGCCGTGCGGTTGCTCACCGGCGACGCCGATCCCGAGACCGCGGCCGGTGTCGCGGCGCTGCCGGACCGCGCGACCGTGACCGCCCTCGAGACCTATCCGCTGCCGGCCGTCCTCGCGATCGTCGGCGCCGTCGCGGCTCTCGCCGCGGCCGTGACGTTGTGGCGCACCCCGCGCGAGGCGGCCGGACTGTCGTCGAAGTACGACGCCCCGGCCGCACGTCGCGAGGCGGCCGCCCGGCGCGCCGAGAACGACGAACCCCTGTCCGAACGCGGTCTGTGGGACGCGCTGGACGCAGGTGAGGATCCCACCGACGACGGTGGCGAAGGTGATACGGACACCCGCCGGTGACCGCTGTAAACCACTTCACTACTCTTCTAGACAGATCCGATGAGCTTGATCACATCGGGATTGAGCAGGGTGGGAAAGGACTCGAGCCACGATGACAGTTCTCGATTCGATTCTCGAAGGAGTGCGAGCCGACGTCGCCGCCCGTGAGGCGGCTCTCGATCTTGCCTCCGTCAAGGCTGCCGCCGCGGCCGCGCCCCCACCGATCGACGCCAAGGCCGCGCTGCGCGAACCGGGCATCGCGGTCATCGCCGAAGTGAAGCGTGCCAGCCCCTCGAAGGGCGCTCTCGCCGACATCGCCGATCCTGCCGAGCTCGCAGCAGCGTACGAGTCCGGAGGCGCTCGCGCCATCAGCGTTCTCACCGAGGAACGCCGATTCCACGGCAGCCTCGCCGATCTCGACGCCGTACGTCGCGTCGTCCGTATTCCCGTGCTGCGCAAGGACTTCGTGGTCGGTCCCTACCAGATCCACGAGGCGCGGGCACACGGCGCCGACATCGTGCTCCTCATCGTCGCGGCACTCGAGCAGACCGTGCTGACGGCGCTGATCGACCGTGTCGAGTCGCTCGGCATGACCGCACTGGTCGAGGCGCACACCGAGGAGGAGGCCGATCGCGCCCTCGAGGCCGGCGCCACCGTCATCGGCATCAACGCCCGCAACCTCAAGACCCTCGAGGTCGACAAGACGACCTTCTCGCGCATCGCGCCGGGCCTGCCCAGCAACGTGCTCAAGATCGCCGAATCCGGTGTCCGCGGCCCGGCCGATCTGCTCGCGTACGCGGGTGCCGGCGCCGACGCGGTGCTCGTCGGAGAGGGACTGGTGACCAGTGGGGATCCGCGCCAGGCAGTCGCCGAACTGGTGACGGTGGGCACGCATCCGTCGTGCCCCAAGCCCGCACGCTGACCGTCCCGGCCGGTCCGGACCCCCACGTGATCCGCATCGCGTGGTGGGGCAGACTGGACGCGTGACTGCAGACGATTCCGCACTTTCCGCCAAGGGCCGAGGGCTTCCCTCGATGAGCGAAGCCCTCGCCACTCCGACCGCGCACGAACCCGACGTCCGCGGCCATTTCGGAGTCTTCGGTGGCCGCTATGTGCCCGAGGCGCTCATGGCGGTGATCGAGGAGGTCACCGCTGCCTACGAGAAGGAACGCGTCGATCCCGGCTTCCTCGCCGAACTCGACCGCCTGCAGCGCGACTACACCGGCCGCCCGTCCCCGGTCTACGAGGCCACCCGCCTGAGCGAACACGCCGGCGGAGCGCGCATCTTCCTCAAGCGCGAGGATCTCAACCACACCGGCTCGCACAAGATCAACAACGTGCTCGGGCAGGTACTGCTCGCCAAGCGCATGGGCAAGACCCGCGTGATCGCCGAGACCGGTGCCGGCCAGCACGGCGTCGCCACCGCCACAGCGTGCGCGCTGCTCGGTCTCGAGTGCCGCGTCTACATGGGCGAGGTCGACACCGAACGACAGGCTCTCAACGTCGCGCGCATGCGTCTGCTCGGCTCCGAGGTCATAGCCGCCAAGACCGGCTCGCGCACCCTCAAGGATGCGATCAACGAGGCGATGCGCGACTGGGTCACCAACGCCGACAACACCTACTACTGCTTCGGCACCGCCGCCGGCCCGCACCCCTTCCCGGCGATGGTCCGCGACTTCCAGCGCATCATCGGTCTCGAGGCGCGCGTCCAGATCCGCGAGCTCACCGGTCGCCTGCCCGACGCCGTCGTCGCCTGCGTCGGTGGCGGATCGAACGCGATCGGCATCTTCCACCCGTTCATCGACGACCCGTCCGTCAAGCTCGTCGGCTGCGAGGCCGGGGGAGACGGCGTGGAGACCGGACGGCACGCCGCCACCATCGGCGGCGGCACCCACGGTGCTCTGCACGGCGCGTTCTCGTACCTGCTGCAGAACGAGGACGGCCAGACCATCGAATCGCACTCGATCTCCGCGGGTCTCGACTATCCCGGCGTCGGCCCCGAACACGCCTGGCTCGCCGACACCGGCCGGGCCGAGTACCGCGCCGTCACCGACAGCGAGGCCATGGAGGCCTTCGCGCTGCTGTGCCGCACCGAGGGCATCATCCCCGCGATCGAGTCGGCCCACGCCGTCGCCGGTGCCGTGAAGCTCGGTCCCGAACTCGGCAAGGGTGCCATCGTCCTGGTCAACCTCTCCGGCCGCGGGGACAAGGACGTCGACACCGCCGCCAAGTGGTTCGGCTACCTGCCGACCGACGAGTCCGAGTCCGAGTCCGCCGAGCGGACCGGCACCGAAGGAGCAGCCCAGTGAGCGCCCCGCACGAACGCCTGACCGAGATCTTCGCGACCTGCCGCGCCGAGAACCGCGCCGCACTGGTCGGTTACCTGCCGGTCGGCTATCCCACCGTCGAGCGCTCCGTCGAGGCGATGAAGACCCTCGTCGAGGGTGGCTGCGATCTCATCGAGGTCGGCATCCCCTACAGCGACCCGGTGATGGACGGCACCACCATCCAGAACGCGGCGTTCGAAGCGATCGCCAACGGCGTCCGAGTCCGCGACGTCTTTCCGGCCGTCGAAGCGATCACGGCCGCCGGTGGCGCCGCGGTCGTGATGACCTACTGGAACCTCGTGATCAAGTACGGCGTCGAGAATTTCGCCCGCGACCTCGCGGCCGCGGGTGGACTCGGCATCATCACGCCCGACCTCGTCCCGGACGAGGCGGAGGAATGGATCGCCGCAGCCGACAAGTACGGACTCGGCCGGATCTTCCTGGTCGCACCGTCGTCGACCAACGAGCGCCTCGCGACCACCCTCGACAAGTGCCGCGGCTTCGTCTACGCCACCTCGACCATGGGCGTCACCGGTGCCCGCGACAGCGTCGACAACCGCGCGCCGGAGATCGTCGCCCGGGTGCGCACGCATTCCGACATCCCGGTCGGTGTCGGTCTCGGTGTGCGCAACGGTGCCCAGGCCGCGGAGATCGCGGGCTACGCAGACGGTGTCATCGTCGGCTCGGCGCTGGTCTCCGCCGTCGCCGAGGGGCACGACGCGTTGCTCGCACTGACTCGGGATCTCGCGAAGGGCGTTCGCTCCGCTAACGTGCACTCGTGACATCCACTGCGTCTGTTCTGGCCTATCTGCCGAGTCCGCCGCAGGGCGTCTGGTATCTCGGACCGTTCGCCCTCCGCGCCTACGCCCTGTGCATCATCGTCGGGATCGTCGTGGCGATCTGGTGGGGCGACCGCCGTTGGGTCGCGCGCGGCGGACAGGCCGGCACCGTCCTCGACATCGCCGTGTGGGCGGTGCCCTTCGGCCTGATCGGTGGGCGGCTCTACCACGTCGCCACCGACTGGCAGAAGTACTTCGGCGACGGCAACGACCCGGTCGACGCCCTGAAGATCTGGGAGGGCGGCCTCGGCATCTGGGGTGCGGTCGCCTTCGGTGCGCTCGGTGCGTGGATCGGGTGCCGTCGGCGGGGGATCCCGCTTCCGGCCTTCGGGGACGCCCTCGCCCCGGCCATCCTGCTGGCGCAGGCCATCGGACGTCTCGGCAACTGGTTCAACCAGGAACTCTACGGTCGCGAGACCACGGTGGCGTGGGGCCTCGAGATCTACGAACGGCGCAACGACGCCGGACAGGTCGCGCCCGGGCTGGTCGACGGTGTGTCCACCGGCGAGGTGGCATTCGTCGTGCACCCGACATTCCTCTACGAGCTGCTGTGGAACGTCCTCGTCGTGCTGCTGCTGGTGTTCGTCGACCGGAGGTTCACGATCGGCCACGGACGCCTGTTCGCCCTGTACGTCGCCGGGTACTGCGCGGGCCGGTTCTGGATCGAGCTCATGCGCACCGACGCGGCGACCCAGATCGCAGGTATCCGGATCAACACGTTCACCTCGGGCATCGTGTTCGTGCTCGCGGTCGCCTACTTCGTCCTCGCACGCAAGGGCCGCGAGGACCCGGCGTCGTTGAACCCGGCCGGTTCCGCCCCGGCGTCGGCGGATGTCGAGTCGGACGGTTCGGACTCGGCGGATGCCGAGTCGGGCAGCTCGGACTCGGCGGATGCCGCCTCGGGCAGCTCGTCGTCCGCCGCCGGTAGAGTCGACGAAGCGACGTCCGGAGACAGCAAGGGGGATCACTCGTGACCACACAGGACCCGGGAACTTCGGGAGCATCCGATTCGGAGTCTGCCAAGCCGGAGCCCGACAAGACGGAGCCTGCCAAGCCCGACCTGACGAAGCCGAGCGAGTCCGCCTCCGGCGCCGATACGCCGGAGCGGTCCTCGGAGAGCGAACACACCCCGCCGCCCGATCTCGGACGCGCGTTCGACTACGACGCCACCGCGCAGGCGTCGCTGTCCGCTCAACCGCCGACCCTCGACTCCCTCGGTGGTGCCACCGGTACCCCGGGGCCGGGGTGGGACACCTACTCCGGTGTCGGCAACGGACCGGGCTGGGGTACCACGCCCAGCTACCCGCCGCCGGCCGAGCACGAGTCCGACTATCCGTCCCCGGGCGACTATCCCTACGGCGAGCATCAGGGCCGGCCCGAGACCGGCACCGGACCGGTCTACGGGACCCCCGATCCGCACTTCCCGATCGGGTCCCCGCAGCAGGACCCGTCACAGGGGCGGTACACCGGTCCGCAGGGATCGCACCAGGCGCCGGGTTACGGTCCGCCGCCGCAAGGTGGGCAGGGATACGGTCCGCCGCCGCAGGGCGGGCAGGGATACGGTCCGCCGCCCGGCTACGGGGTGATGCCCGCCTACGGATACCCCGACCCGTCGAACCCGTACGGTCGCGACGCCGCAGCCCCCTTCGGGCGCGATCCCTACACCGGCGAGCCGTACTCCGACAAGAGCAAGGTCACCGCCGGTGTGCTGGAGATCCTGCTCGGCCCCTTCGGCGCCGGACGCTTCTACCTCGACCAGCCGGGTACGGCGGTCGCGCAGATCGCCGTCACATGGCTCACCTGCGGTATCGGAGGCATCTGGCCGCTCATCGACGGCATCCTCATGCTCACCGGCAAGGTCCGCGACAAGAACGGACGCCAGCTCCGTCCGTGACATCCCGACGTCTCCGTCCCGTCAGCACCCCGGCGACACGCGCCAGGGTGCTGGGATGGAGGCTCGCAGGCTCGGAGGCTAGGCTCGAAGCGTGACCCGACGCACCAAGATCGTTTGCACTATGGGGCCGGCCACCGCCGACCCCGATGTCCTGCGGAATCTCGTCGACGCCGGAATGGACGTCGCCCGCCTGAATTTCAGCCACGGTGAACACGCCGACCACGAGGGCCACTACAACCGGGTCCGCGCTGCGTCGGAGGCCTCCGGGCACGCCGTCGGCATCCTCGCCGATCTCCAGGGGCCGAAGATCCGGCTCGGACGATTCGCCGAGGACCGCACCGTGTGGGAACACGGTGAAGTAGTCCGCATCACCGTCGACGACGTGGTCGGAGACCACGACCGCGTCTCGACCACCTACAAGGAACTCGCTCAGGACGCCGTCGCCGGCGACCGATTGCTCGTCGACGACGGCAAGGTCGGACTGGTCGTCGAGGCGGTCGAGGGCAACGACGTCGTCTGCCGCGTCATCGAGGGCGGACCCGTCAGCAACAACAAGGGTGTCTCCCTGCCGGGGATGAACGTCTCCGTTCCGGCCATGTCTGAGAAGGACATCGAGGATCTCGAGTTCGCCCTGCGCCTCGGTGTCGACTTCATCGCCCTGTCGTTCGTGCGGTCGCCGGCCGACGTCGAACTCGTTCACGAGGTCATGGACCGCGTCGGTCGGCACGTGCCGGTGATCGCCAAGCTCGAGAAGCCCGAGGCCGTCGAGAATCTCGAGGCCGTGGTCCTCGCCTTCGACGCGGTCATGGTGGCGCGTGGCGACCTCGGCGTCGAACTTCCGCTCGAGGAAGTGCCGCTCGTGCAGAAGCGCGCGATCCAGATTGCGCGCGAGAACGCCAAGCCCGTCATCGTCGCGACGCAGATGCTCGAATCGATGATCGAGAACTCGCGTCCCACCCGCGCCGAGGCCTCCGACGTGGCCAACGCCGTGCTCGACGGTGCCGACGCCGTGATGCTCTCGGGTGAGACATCGGTCGGCAAGTTCCCCGTCGAAACGGTCCGCACGATGGCGCGCATCATCGCCGCCGTCGAGTCGGATTCGACGGAAGTGCCTGCGCTGACGCATGTTCCGCGCACCAAGCGCGGTGTCATCTCGTATGCTGCCCGCGACATCGGCGAGCGTCTCGACGCCAAGGCGCTCGTCGCGTTCACCCAGTCGGGCGACACCGTGCGACGACTCGCGCGGCTGCACACCCCGCTGCCGCTGCTCGCCTTCACGCCGGTCCCGCACATCCGCAACCAGCTGGCGCTGACGTGGGGCACCGAGACCTTCTCGGTCGAGCCGGTCGACACCACCGACCAGATGGTCGAACAGGTCGACGCGGCGTTGCTGTCGCTCGGTCGGTACCAGCGCGGCGATCTCGTGGTGATCGTCGCCGGGGCGCCTCCGGGACGCTCGGGTTCGACCAACCTCATCCACGTGCACCGGCTGGGCGAGAAAGACAGCCGGTGACACTGTCGGACACGACGGATCTCGACGTTCTCCTCGGCCTGCTCGATCTGGAGCAGGTCGAGGAGAACGTCTTCCGTGGCGGTCATCCCGCACAGGTCGGCAGCCGCACCTTCGGCGGTCAGCTCGTCGCGCAGGCGCTCATCGCGGCCGGACGCACCGTGGGTGATCGTCCGGTGCACGCGATCAACGCCCATTTCATCCGGGGCGGCGACGTCAAGCGGCCCATCGACTACCACGTCGTCACCCACCGGGACGGCCGCGACTTCGCGAACCGAATGGTCACCGCTTACCAGGACGACCAGGAACTGTTCGTCATGCTCGCCGCCTTCCAGCGGTGGGGCAAGGGCCTCGAACACTCGGTGACCGTTCCTGATGTTCCACTGCCCGAAGCGCTCCCGCCGATCGGCGAACGCCTGCGCGGCTTCGAGGAGCAGTTGCCGCATTTCGTCGGCGCGCTCAAGCCGATCGACATGCGGTACGCCAACGACCCCGCCTGGGTGTTGCGGGGAACGGGGGAGAAGCTCGGCCACAACCGCGTGTGGATGCGCGCCGACGGGCAACTGCCCGACGATCCGCTGCTCCACGTCGCCACGCTGGCCTACGCGTCCGACACGACCGTCCTCGATTCGATCCTCACCACGCACGGCCTGTCGTGGGGGCTCGACCGGATCGTGGCGGCGACGGTCAACCATTCGATCTGGTTCCACCGTCCGCTCCGCTTCGACGAATGGCACCTGTACGCCACGGAATCCCCGGTGGCGGCCGGTTCCCGTGGGATGGCGACGGGCCGCTACTTCACCATCGAGGGCGAACTCGTCGCGACCGTCGTGCAGGAAGGGCTCATCCGTCACTTCCCGCCGCGTCGCCCGTCGGGGAGCTGATCGGCCGACCGATCGAGGGCGGCTGACAACGCACGCATGCCCTCCACGATCCGCGCCAGTTCCTCGGCACCGGTCTCCTCGCACAGGGCTCGCGCGGCGTCGGCGTGGGCGGGGCCGATGGCCCGGATCGCGTCGCGGCCGGCAGGCGTCATCGCGACGAGTTTGGCGCGACGGTGCGCCGGATTGGGTCGGTACTCCGCCAGGCCCTTGTCGACGAGGAGATCGGCGATGCGCTGCACGCTCTGCCGGGTGATGCCCATCTCGCGGGCGATCGCGGACACCGGCAGTGGCTCGGGGGAGACCGCACCGAGGACCTGCCACCAGGCCGCGGTCAGGCCCACGGGACGCGCCAGGCTCTCGGCCAGCGCGAGGAACTGCCCGTTGAGGCGGAAGGCCGTCAGTGCGGCCGCGCTGAGCAGCTCGGCCGGGTGCTGCTCGGCGGCGTTCTGCTCACTCGCGTTCTGCCCCGCCGCGTACTGTTCCGTCACGACCCGGACGCCATGAGGTCGTAGTAGCCGCGCGGGTCGCGCTCGCCGTAGAGGGCGTACCAGGCGTCGAGGACGCGCGGTTCGTACATGTCGAGCCGGGCGAAGATCGCGCGGGCGAAGTCGACCGGGGCGATGCCGCTCGCGGTGATGAGATCGCCGTCCGTGACCGCGGGTTCGTCCCGGTACAGATCGGCGCCACCGTATCCGACGCTCTGCAGGAATTCCCGAGCGTTGCTCGTGTGCGGCCGCTCGTCGAGCAGGCCGGCAGCCGCGAGCGCTCCGGTCGCGCCACAGATCGCGGCCACCGGAACGCCGGCGTCGAGGAATTGCCGGGTCTTGTCGACGAACGGGGTGTAGGCGTCGGTCGGCCAGATGTCGTTGCCCGCGAGGATCAGCATCGCGCTGTCCTCCGGCGTGACGTCTGCGAGCACGGTGTCGGGAAGGATGCGGAGTCCGCCCTTGGTCGTGACCGGTTCCGTCGTGGCTCCGACGGTACGGACGCGGTACCGGCCGGGGTTGCGCTGCCATTCGGGATCCGCGATGTGTGGCGTGACGTATCCGATCTCCCAGTCCGCCAGGGTGTCGTACACGGCGACGTGAACTGTTTCGGTCATGACAATATGCTGACAAAACGGCAGTCTGCTGTCAATGGTGTCGCACTGCCGGTCGACGGTGATTTGCCGGGTGGTCGAGGCGGCGATTAGCCTTGATCAGGACCACGTCGTGGCGCCACTGTCGTCGAAGGTCGCACGCGACCTCATCGGAGGAGAACATGGGCAACACTCACGCGCAGACTGTGAGCACACGCGCTCGAAGCGCCGTGGCTCCTGCGTGTTGTCGTTGCCGCTGATCACCCCTGTCGGGGCTGCTCGCACTGCTCTCACGATTCCCCTGAGTCCGCTGTGACCGACGATCCGGCGGTGACCGGGAATTCCTCGCATCCGATGCGGTTCGAAAGGCACATCATGTCCGATTCGACGGTATTGCCCGTCATCGATCTGTCCGATCTCGACGGCGACGACACCACACGCAACGCCCTGCTCGATCGCCTCCGGGAGGCCACCCACGAGATCGGGTTCTTCCATCTCGCCGGTCACGGGATCGACCCCGCGCTCGCCGACGAACTCGTCGCGGCGGCCCGCGAATTCTTCGCTCTCCCCGAGGCGGACAAGCTCGCGATCGAGAACATCCGCTCACCCCACTTCCGCGGCTACACCCGTGTCGGTGGCGAACGCACCCAGGGCTACGTCGACTGGCGCGAACAGCTCGACATCGGCCCGGAACGCGACGCCGTTGCCGGGATCGACCCCGATCGCCCCTGGGAGGTGCTGCACGGCCCCAATCTGTGGCCCGAGCAGGTCCCCCGATTGCGCGAGCTCGCCCTGCGCTGGATCGACGAGGCCGGTGACGTCGGACGCCGGCTGCTCGGCGCGTGGGCCGAATCCCTCGGTGCCCCCGCCGATCACTTCGAGGAGGCCTTCGCCGATCCCGATCCGCTGTTGAAGATCGCGCGGTATCCCGGGCACGACCGCTCGGTCACCGGTCAAGGGGTCGGCAGCCACAAGGACGTCGGCGCGCTGACGTTGCTGTATCCCGAGCCCGGGAGCACCGGCTTCCAGGTCGAACGCGACGGACGGTGGGTCGACATCGACCCGCTCCCAGGACATTTCATCGTCAACATCGGCGAACTCCTCGAGGTCGCCACCGGCGGTTACCTCCAGGCGACCGTCCATCGTGTGCTGCCGCCCCCGGCGGGCACCGACCGCGTGTCGCTGCCCTTCTTCCTCAATCCCGGTCTCGACCGCGAACTCCCGGCGGTGGAGTTGCCCGCGGATCTGGCCGCGGCCGCCCGCGGCGTCGGCCCCGACGCACACGGCGGCACGCTGCACGCCGTCTACGGCCTCAACGCACTCAAGTCCCGCCTGCGGGCACATCCGAACGTGGCGGAGCGTTTTCACGCGGATCTCCTCGCCCGCTTCGCCGCACCCCGATAATCGATCTGTCCGTCCCCGTATTTCCAACGTCCCCGCATTCCCAACGGAAGGTATCCACCCGATGTCACTGCGTCGTATCGTCGTCGCGTCCGCCGCGCTCACCCTCGCTGCGGGTCTCGCGGCCTGCTCGTCGTCCGAAGGGGACGGCACCACCCTCCGGATCTCGGCGTCGTCCACCCCGCACGTCGAGATCCTCGACCAGATCGTGAGCACCGGGGCGCTGGGCGACTACAAGCTCGACATCGTCGAGATCACCGGTGAGGTCGATCCCAACGAACTGCTCGAGGCCGGTGACGTCGACGCGAACTTCTTCCAGCACGAGCCGTACCTGACGGACTGGCAGAAGCAGAAGGGTGTCGACGACCTCGTCGCCGTCGCCGACGTGCACCTCGAGCCCATCGGCCTCTACTCGAACAAGATCGCCTCGCTCGACGACCTGAAGGACGGCGACACCGTCGCCGTGCCGCGCGACACCACCAACTACGCCCGCGCGCTGTACCTGCTCGAGTCGGCCGGTCTGCTCGAGATGGACGTTCCGTTCGAGGAGGCCGACCTGTCGGTGGTGACCGAATCGAACATCACCGCCAACCCGAAGAATCTGAACCTCGTCGCCATCGAGCGTCCGCAGCTCGCCCGTCAGCTCGACGACGCCCAGATCACCGCCGCCGTGATCAACTCCAACTACGCGCTCGAAGCCGGCCTGAACCCGGCCGAGGACGCCATCGTCACCGAAGAGGTCGAGAACAACCCCTTCTCCAACCTGCTCGTCGTGCGGGCCGAGAACGAGAACGACCCGGCCGTGACCGCCCTGGCCGAGGCCCTCGAGTCGCCCGAGACGGCTGCCTGGATCGAGGAGACCTACTCCGGCGCCGTGCTGCCGGTCCACCCGACGAACTGATGATCGTCGTCGAGAACCTCGTCAAGACCTTCCCCGGAGCCGGGCGCTCCGGGGAGGTCGCGGCGTTGCGAGGGGTGTCGCTCGAGATCCCCGACGGCGAGATCTACGGCATCGTCGGCCCGTCCGGGTCCGGCAAGTCCACCCTTCTGCGCTGTCTGAACCTGCTCGAGCAACCCACCTCGGGACGGATCCTGCTCGGCGGGGACGACCTGTCGACCCTGTCCGGCGCGGAACTGCGAGCGGCGCGTCGCCGGATCGGGACGGTCTTCCAGCAGTTCAACCTGCTGCACTCGCGCACCGTGATCCGGAACGTCGAATTCCCGCTCGAAGTGGCGGGGATCGACAAGGACCAGCGCCGCAAGCGGGCGCTCGAGCTGCTCGATCTCGTCGGCCTGGCCGGCAAGGGGGAGAGCTATCCCTCGCAGTTGTCCGGTGGACAGCAGCAGCGCGTGGGCATCGCCCGCGCACTCGCCGTCGAACCCGAGGTACTGCTGTGCGACGAGGCCACGAGCGCCCTGGACCCGGACACCACCGATCAGGTCCTCGATCTCGTCGCCGAGGTGAACAGACGCCTGGGTGTCACGGTCGTGGTGATCACCCACGAACTCGGGGTGCTGCGCCGGATCTGCAGCTCGGCCGCGCGACTCGACGCCGGGCAGGTGGTCGAGACGGGCCGGATCGTCGATCTCGTCGCCGATCCCGAGTCGGCGCTCGGGCACGCACTCGTCCCGGTCGGTACCGACCCGTCGACGGGATCGGGCGCGGACACGGCGCTGGTCACCGCAATCGGTGATGCCGCGCACGGACCGTGGCTCGCGGAGATGATCCGCGAGCTCGATGCCGACATCGCTGTGGTCGGCGGCCGCGTCGAACAGGTCGGCAGCGTCACCGTGGGCCGGATGCGCCTGCGGTTCACGGCGGGCACCGATCGGACGCTCATCGAGGGATTCGTGGCCGATCGCCCGTATCTGACCCTGGCGTGGGGGACGGAAGCCGAACTGGAGGGACTCACGGAATGACGGTGCAGGCGCGATGAACAAACTGCAGTGGTACGAGGCATTCCCGGAGGTGTGGGAAGCCACCCTCGAGACGCTCTACATGGTTGCGGTGTCCTTCGTGCTCACCGTCGTCGGTGGTGTGCTCGTCGGGATCGTGTTGCAGTTGACGTCCCCGTCCGGACTGTGGCCGCGCAGGACGCTCAACACCGTTCTCGGCGTGATCGTCAACCTCTTCCGGTCGCTGCCCTTCCTCATCCTGCTGATCGCGCTGATCGGGTTCACCCGCTTCATCGTGGGCACCGCGATCGGACCGACCGCGGCGATCGTGCCGCTGACCATCGGTGCCATCCCGTTCTTCGGTCGGATCGTCGAATCCGCTCTACGGGAGGTTCCCCGGGGCCGGGTCGAGGCGGCCCAGGCGATGGGGGCCACCAACGCGCAGATCGTGCGCAAGGTGCTGTTGCCCGAAGCGCTGTCCCCGCTGATCGCCGGTGCCACCCTCACCCTGGTGCTGCTGGTGGGCTATTCGGCCATGGCCGGTGTCATCGGCGGCGGCGGTCTCGGCGACTTCGCGATCGTCTACGGCTACCAGCGGTTCAACACTCCGGTGCTGTTGCTCGCGGTGGTCGTGCTCATCGTGATGGTGCAGATCATGCAGTCGATCGGTGATCTGATGGTCCGCAGGCTCGCACACCGGCGGTGACGCCCGGAGCCGGACACGCCGGCGGTGACGCCCCACAGCCGGGCGCACCACCGGTGCGTCCGGCTCAGCGGTCGAGCTTCGCGATCGCTTCGTCGACGAGCGGGACGTAGCGGTCGAGGGACCACGGCACTGTGAGCGGATTGATCATCGACGATCCCGTGACGAACGGCTGTTCCTCCGGCGCGACGAACGACCCGCGTGCAATCGCCGGAATCTGCTGGTAGACCGGCTGCGATTCGATCTCCGCGCGGTTCGCGGGGTCGGAATAGAACGTGAAGATCAGATCCGACTCCGACAGCAGTCCGGCGTTCTCGAGGCCGATGACCGCAGAGTCGGTGCCCTCGGTCTCCTCGAGAGTCCGGGCGACCGGATCGACCGTCAGCCCGAGTCCGCGGACCATCGCCACGCGCTGCTCGTCGGGCATGAACACCCCGAGCGTTCCGGGACCGGTGTTGTAGATGTACGAGAACGTCACCCCGGCGTATTCGGGATGCTCGGCCGCGGTGCGTTCGAAGGTGTCCTCGATCCCCGTGATCAGACCCAGCGACTCGTCGTGCCTGCCGAGCGCGGTGCCGATGGTCTCGATCTGATCCTGCCAGGTGATCGTCCAGGGCAGTTCGGGGTAGGCGACGGTCGGGGCGATCGCCGACAGCAGGTCGTACTGCTCCTGCGTGATGCCGGACCACGGCGCGAGGATGACGTCCGGAGCGAGTCGGGCGATCGCCTCGACGTCCACCTCGGCGCCACCGGTGAACTGCTCGGGCAGCGGCTCGCCGCGTTCGGTCAGTTCCTCGTGGATCCAGGGCAGATATCCGGTTTCGTCGCTGCCCCAGGGATATTCCTCCATCCCCACCGGGGTGACACCCAGTGCGATCGCCGTCTCGGCCGAACCCATCCCGAGTGTCACGACCCTCTCGGGCTGCGCGTCGATCTCGGCGGTGCCCAGCGCGTGCTCGATCGCGACGGGTTCGAAGTCGCCGGTCGGAGAACCGTTCGAGTCGTCGCCACCACCGGACGAGCAGGCGGTGAGTGCGACGGCGGCGAGCACGACTACCGCGCGTGACCCGAGGCGGCGCGGGGACAGGAAATTCATGGGTACCTCTCACTGATCGGACCGGTTCGAGAGGTGAGCCTAACCTTCTGAAGGGACTGTCGGTTACCGACAGATTTCCGGGCCGTCCACAACTTCGTGATGTCCCACAAACAGAGCACGAGACGAATGTCACATTTGATAGTATTCTGTTACCGAAACCGCTCACGGTCCGAGCGGAGGAGGGGGCGGCCGCACTCGGCCACCGCGGGGGTCTGCTCATCACCGACGATTCGTCGACCGGGAACGATGAGTGGATGCGGGAGTACGAGATGCGCCGTTCCGGGGAGGAACGGAGATGCTCATGGTTGCATCCACGGACGAGAGGTCCGATTCGATGCCACGCTCGAGTCGGCGGATTCTCGCGATCATCGCACTCACGGGGATGCTCACGATCGGATTCCTGGCTGCGGTGTTCACCGGGTCGTATCTGATCGGTGCCGCATTCGCCATGCTCACCGGCGCGTGCATCGTGCTGGCGCACCTGATGATCGCGCCCGCCTCGATCATCCACGACGACGAGACGGAGACCGCGACCCGTCCCGAGATCCGTGAACGGTGGCATCCGCTCGGTAGCGGATCCTGAGCTCGTCCCGGCCCGCCGACGTCGCGGCGCCGCCGCGACACGCGGGTTCCCCGGACGGGCGGGTGTGCTCGGTTAGCATCTTGCCCGTGACCGACTCGCTGCGCATCCTCGTCTACAGCGACGATGCGACCGTGCGGCAACAGGTTCGTGATGCCCTCGGTACCCGCCTGCACCCGGATCTGCCTCCACTCGACTACGTCGAGGTCGCGACACCGCCGGTCGTCGTCGAACGCATGCACGCCGGCGACATCGCCCTCGCCGTGCTCGACGGTGAGGCCGCCCCCGCGGGCGGCATGGGCCTCGCGAAACAACTCGAGGACGAACTCGACTCGTGCCCGCCGATCATCGTGTTGATCGCCCGGGCCGACGACGAATGGCTCGCCCGCTGGTCGGGCGCCGAGGTGGCGCTGCGTCATCCCGTCGACCCGATCCGGCTCGGCCGGCAGGTCCTCGCGCTGCTCACCCCTCGCTCGCGCCCCTCCTGACCCTTCCGGCGCGCGACCGCCCGGCCGCGAACTCGTATGTGGGGCCGGAAAATCTACCCCCCTTCCGGTTGTCGAGCAGCCCGACACGCCGCCCCGAATCGAGGGCGTGAAATCGCGACAAGTCCGACGCGAACAGCACTAGTGTGTGCCGTGACTCACAACCCTGGGCCGGGGCGGAACCGCCCGGTGCGCGGCGGGGGTGGGTTCGCGGGCGACGAGCAGACCCGCGGCCGGATTCGCGCGAGCAACCGGAGGTCGCATGAACGCTTACGTACCGATCCTGGTACTCGGTGGCATCGCGCTTGCCTTCGCGGTCTTCTCCGTCGCGGTGGCGAGCCTCGCGGGCCCGAGCCGATACAACCGCGCCAAGCTCGACGCGTACGAGTGCGGCATCGACCCCACACCCCAGCCGGTGGGAGGTGGCCGCTTCCCGGTGAAGTACTACCTCACCGCGATGCTGTTCATCATCTTCGACATCGAGATCGTCTTCCTGTACCCGTGGGCGGTCCATTTCGACGCGCTCGGCGTCTTCGGTCTGGCGGCGATGGCGCTGTTCATGTTCAACGTCTTCGTCGCCTACGCCTACGAGTGGAAACGAGGAGGCCTGACATGGGACTGACGACCCGCGTACACGACGGGATGTCCTGCAAGCGAACGGGTTACGAGAACGGGCGACCCACGGCCGGGCGTCCGGTCCGATTCCGGGGGAGGTGACGGGCGATGGGCATCGAGGAGAAGGTCCCCAGCGGTTTCCTGCTCAGCACCGTCGAGACCCTCGCCGGTTTCGCGCGCAAGGGCTCCTTGTGGCCGGCGTCCTTCGGGCTCGCGTGCTGCGCCATCGAGATGATGGCCACCGCCGGTGGCCGCTACGACATCGCCCGCTTCGGTATGGAGGCCTTCCGGGCCTCCCCGCGACAGGCTGACGTCATGATCGTCGCCGGCCGCGTCAGCCAGAAGATGGCCCCCGCCCTGCGCCGCGTCTACGACCAGATGGTCGAACCCAAGTGGGTGCTCGCGATGGGCGTGTGCGCCTCGTCGGGCGGCATGTTCAACAACTACGCGATCGTCCAGGGGGTCGACCACGTCGTCCCCGTCGACATCTACCTCCCGGGCTGCCCGCCCCGGCCCGAGATGCTCCTGCACGCCATCCTCACGCTGCACGAGAAGATCGCGCAGATGCCCCTGGGTGTGAACCGGGCCGAGGCGATCCGCGCCGCCGAGGAAGCGGCCCTGGCCCAACGTCCCCTCATCGAACTGACGGTGCCGCCGCGATGACCGATCTCGAACGGACAGGATCCGACCACGACCGCGCCGACGAGGTGATCGCCGTCCGACGCGGCATGTTCGGGGTGCGTGGATCCGGTGACACCAGCGGCTACGGCCGCCTCGTGCGCCGGGTGACGCTGCCCGGCAGCACCGAGCGACCCTACGGCGGGTACCTCGACGCCCTCGTCGACACGCTCGAGGACGTCCTCGACGAGCGATCCGGCGACACCGGCGTCGGCTATGCCCAGGCGGTCGAGAAGGTCGTCGTGCACCGCCACCAGCTGACCGTCTTCGTCCGCCGCGAACATCTGCCGCTGGTGGCCCGCACCCTGCGCGACCATGCGGACCTCCGCTTCGAACTGTGCCTCGGGGTCAGCGGGGTGCACTACCCGCAGGAGACGGGCCGCGAACTGCACGCGGTGTATCCGCTCGTCTCGATCACCCACAACCGTCGGATACGGCTCGAGGTCGCGATCCCCGACAGCGACCCACACGTCCCGTCGCTCTACCGCACCTACCCGACGAACGACTGGCACGAGCGCGAAACCTACGACTTCTTCGGAATCGTCTTCGACGGGCACCCCGCGCTCACCCGCATCGAGATGCCCGACGACTGGCACGGACATCCCCAACGCAAGGACTACCCTCTCGGCGGAATCCCGGTGGAGTACAAGGGCGCCCGGATCCCACCACCCGACGAACGGAGGGCGTACACGTGACGAGCGAACCCGCGACCGAGACCGTCTTCGACGCCGTCGGACGCGACTGGGACGACATCACCGCTGCCGTACGCGACAGCGGTGAGGACCACATCGTCGTCAACATGGGCCCCCAGCACCCGTCCACCCACGGGGTGCTGCGCCTGATCCTCGAGATCGACGGCGAGACCGTCACGGAGGCCCGCTGCGGAATCGGCTATCTGCACACCGGAATCGAGAAGAACCTCGAATTCCGCAACTGGACGCAGGGCGTCACCTTCGTCACGCGCATGGACTACCTCGCCCCGTTCCACAACGAGACGGCCTACTGCCTCGGCGTCGAGAAGCTGCTCGGCATCGAGGATCTCGTCCCCGAACGCGCGCAGGTCGTGCGGGTGATGCTCATGGAACTCAACCGCATCTCCTCGCACCTGGTGGCGCTGGCCACCGGTGGCATGGAACTCGGCGCGACCACCCCGATGCTGTTCGGTTTCCGCGAACGCGAACTGATCCTCGACGTCTTCGAGACGATCACCGGACTGCGGATGAACCACTCCTACATCCGGCCCGGCGGACTGTCCCAGGACCTGCCCGACGAGGCCGTGCCGATGATCCGCGACCTGCTCGCGCTCCTGCCCGGCCGGCTCGCCGACCTCGAAGCCCTGTTCACCGACAACCCCATCTTCATCTCACGCACCCGCGACATCGGCTGCCTCGATCTCACGGGCTGCATGGCCCTCGGGATCACCGGACCGATCCTGCGGTCCACCGGACTGCCCTACGACCTGCGCCGCGCCGAACCCTACTGCGGCTACGAGACCTACGAGTTCGACGTCGTCACCGCCGAGGGATCCGACTGCTACGCGCGCTATCTCGTCCGGATCGGGGAGATGCGCGAATCGCTGAAGATCGTCGAACAGTGCCTCGACCGGCTCCGCCCCGGACCGGTGATGGTTCAGGACGGCAAGATCGCCTGGCCGTCGAAACTGCAGCTCGGACCGGACGGACTCGGCAACTCGCCCGACCACATCCGGCACATCATGGGCGAGTCGATGGAGGGTCTGATCCACCACTTCAAGCTCGTCACCGAAGGCATCCGTGTTCCGGCGGGACAGGTCTACATCGGCGTCGAATCGCCACGCGGCGAACTCGGCGTCCACATGGTCAGCGACGGCGGCACACGCCCGTACCGCGTGCACTACCGCGACCCGTCGTTCACGAATCTGCAGGCCGTCGCGGCGATGTGCGAGGGCGGCATGGTCTCCGACGTGATCGCCGCCGTCGCCAGCATCGACCCGGTGATGGGGGGAGTGGACCGATGAGCACCGAATTCGTGCGGGCCGCGGGCTCGGAGACCGCCGGCACCGCGGCCACGAGCGAGACCACCGCCGCCGTGCCGATGACCGAACCGGCCGGGCGCGAACCCGTCCTCGTGCCGCTCGGGCCGCGACCCGACGAGGACACCTATCTCACCCCGCCCGACGCACCGCGCCGCTATCCCGACGACGTCCGCGCCCGCCTCGACGCCGACGCCGACCGGATCGTCGCGCGCTACCCGCAGCCACGATCGGCGCTGCTGCCGCTGCTGCACCTCGTGCAGGCGGAGGACGGTTACATCACGCCGGCCGGCATCGAGTTCTGCGCCCGGCGGCTCGGACTCACCGGCGCCGAGGTCGCCGCCGTCTCCACCTTCTACACCATGTACCGTCGCTCGCCGACCGGCCGCCACCACGTCGGAGTGTGCACGAACGCGCTGTGCGCGACGATGGGCGGCGACGAGATCTTCTCCGCGCTGTGCACCCGGCTCGGCGTCGGACACGACGAGACCACCGCCGACGGTGCGATCACCCTCGAGCACATCGAATGCAACGCGGCCTGCGACTACGCCCCGGTGATGACCGTCGACTGGGAACTGTTCGACAACCGCACCGTCGACTCCGCGATCGAACTCGTCGACGACCTGCTCGCCGGCGGCACACCCACACCGACGCGCGGCGCACCGCTGCGCAGCTTCCGCGACACCGCGCGCCTGCTCGCAGGCATCCCCGACGACCGGCCCGGTGTACTCGAGGCCGCCGGTACCGCCGGACCGGCCTCCCTCGCCGGGCTCGAGGTCGCCCGCGAGCACGACATGCAGGCACCGGAACCCCCGGCGAAGGACGAGGCCGTCGTCACCGTCGGGAAATCCCCGACGGGTCTGACCCCCGTGCTCACCCGCTACTGGGACGAGGAACAGGCGTGGACCCTCGACACCTACCGGCGGCACGGCGGATACGAGGCCCTGCCCATCGCACTCGGAATGGAGCCGGATGCGGTCATCGCCGCGGTGAAGGACTCCGGGATCCGCGGTCGCGGCGGCGCCGGATTCTCCACGGGCACCAAGTGGTCGTTCATTCCGCAGGGCGACGACAAACCGCACTATCTCGTCGTCAACGCCGACGAATCCGAACCGGGCACCTGCAAGGACATCCCGTTCATGCTGGCCACCCCGCACGCCCTCGTCGAAGGCGTGATCATCGCCGCGTATGCGATCCGCGCCCGGCACGCGTTCGTCTATCTCCGCGGGGAAGCCGTCCCGGTGCTGCGGCGCCTGCACGCCGCGGTCGCGGAGGCCTACGAGGCCGGTTACCTCGGACGCGACATCCTCGGCTCCGGGTACGACCTCGAACTCGTCGTCCACGCCGGTGCAGGCGCATACATCTGCGGTGAGGAGACGGCGCTGCTCGACTCCCTCGAAGGACGCCGCGGCCAACCACGCCTGCGCCCACCCTTTCCCGCCGTCGCCGGCCTGTACGCGTGCCCCACCGTCGTCAACAACGTCGAATCCATCGCGAACGTCCCGCTCGTCATCCGCAACGGTGTGGACTGGTACCGCTCGATGGGCACCGAGAAATCACCGGGTTTCGCGATGTTCTCGCTCTCCGGGCATGTCACCACCCCCGGCCAGTACGAGGCCCCGCTCGGCATCACGCTGCGGGAGTTGCTCGGCTACGCCGGTGGAGTGCGCGCCGGTCACCGGCTCAAGTTCTGGACACCGGGTGGTTCGTCGACCCCGATCTTCACCGACGAACACCTCGACGTCCCCCTGGACTACGAGAACGTCGCCGCCGCCGGGTCGATGCTCGGGACCCGGGCCCTGCAGATCTTCGACGAGACCACCTGTGTCGTCCGTACGGTGCTGCGCTGGACCGAGTTCTACGCGCACGAATCGTGCGGCAAGTGCACGCCGTGCCGCGAAGGCACCTGGTGGCTCGTGCAGATCCTCGAGCGGCTCGAGCACGGTCAGGGTACCGAGGTCGACCTGGAGAAGCTGCTCGACATCTCCGACAACATCCTCGGCCGGGCGTTCTGCGCGCTCGGGGACGGCGCGACGAGCCCGATCACGTCGTCGCTGAAGTATTTCCGCGACGAATACCTCGCCCACTTCGAGCACGGCGGCTGCCCGTTCGACCCGCATCTGTCGACGCTCGCCGCCGACACTCCAGCGGAAGGAAACGAGCGATGACCGCCGTGTCCGGTGCCGGTGCGGAGAAGTCCGAGACCACCGACCTCGTGAACGTCACCATCGACGACACCGAGATCGCCGTGCCCAAGGGCACTCTCGTGATCCGTGCCGCCGAACTGATCGGGGTCCAGATCCCGCGGTTCTGCGATCACCCGCTGCTCGAACCGGTCGGCGCGTGCCGCCAGTGCCTCGTCGAGGTCGAGGGCCAACGCAAACCGCTCGCCTCGTGCACCTCGGTGGTCACCGACGGGATGGTCGTGCGCACCCAGTTCACCTCACCGGTGGCCGACAAGGCCCAGCGCGGCGTGATGGAACTGCTGCTCATCAACCATCCGCTCGACTGCCCGGTGTGCGACAAGGGTGGCGAGTGCCCGCTGCAGAACCAGGCGATGTCCAACGGGCGCGCCGAATCCCGCTTCGAGGACACCAAACGCACCTACCCGAAACCCATCGCGATCTCCTCGCAGGTGCTCCTCGACCGCGAACGGTGCGTGCTGTGCGCGCGGTGCACCCGCTTCGCCGACCAGATCGCGGGCGACCGGTTCGTCGACATGCTCGACCGCGGGGCGCTGCAGCAGGTCGGTATCTACACCGAAGAACCGTTCGAGTCGTACTTCTCCGGCAACACCGTCCAGATCTGCCCGGTCGGCGCGCTCACCGGCGCCGCCTACCGGTTCCGCGCCCGCCCGTTCGATCTCGTCTCCACGCCGAGCGTGTGCGAACACTGCGCGAGTGGCTGCGCCCAACGCACCGATCATCGTCGCGGTGCCGTGCTGCGCCGCCTCGCCGGGGACGACCCCGAGGTCAACGAGGAATGGAACTGCGACAAGGGACGCTGGGCGTTCACCTACGCCACCGCCGACGATCGCCTCACGACACCGCTCGTCCGCGACGACACCGGAGCGCTCGTCCCCGCCTCGTGGATCGAGGCGCTCGGCGTCGCCGCCCGCGGGCTGGCGGCGGCGCGCGGTAGGGCCGGGGTGCTCACCGGCGGCCGGCTCACCGTCGAGGACGCCTACGCGTACGCGAAGTTCGCGCGAACGGCGCTCGGCACCAACGACATCGACTTCCGTAGCCGTCCCCTGTCGGAGGAGGAGACGGCCTTCCTCGCCTCGCGGGTCGCCGGACGGCGCCTCGACGTCACCTACCGCGACCTCGACCGCGCGCCCGCGGTGCTGCTCGTCGGATTCGAACCGGAGGAGGAATCGCCGATCGTGTTCCTGCGGCTGCGCAAGGCGGTCCGCCGGAACCGGTTGCAGGTCTTCGCGATCGCCCCCTTCGCCTCGCGCGGCGTCCACAAGCTGTCGGGGCGGGTCCAACAGTGCGTGCCGGGCGGCGAGGCGCACGCACTCGACGCGATCCGCACCGGCGCATCCGCCGACGTCGCGGCTGCGCTCGGAGCTCCCGGTGCGATCGTGCTGGTGGGGGAGAGGGCTGCAGCGTCGCCCGGCACACTGTCCGCTGCCGCGGCCCTCGCCGACGGGACCGGAGCCCGCCTCGCGTGGATCCCGCGCCGCGCCGGTGATCGCGGAGCACTCGAGGCCGGTGCCTTCCCGACACTTCTCCCCGGCGGTCGCCCGGTCCGCGACCCGCAGGCCCGGCGCGACACGGAGTCGGCGTGGGGTCTCCCGGCCGGCACCCTGCCGACGGAACCGGGTCGCGACACCGCCGCCCTCCTCACTGCGGCCGCCGAGGGTGAAATCGGTGCGCTCGTGGTCGCCGGCGTCGATCCCGCCGATCTGCCCGACCCCGATGCCGCACTCGCGGGTCTCGACGGTGCCGGATTCGTCGTGAGTCTGGAAGTGCGACGCAGCGCGGTGACCGACCGCGCCGACGTCGTCTTCCCCGTCGCGCCGGTGGTCGAAAAGGCCGGGAGCTTCCTCGACTGGGAGGGGCGCGAACGAGCCTTCCCGATCGCGCTCCGTGACACCGGGGCACTGCCCGACCATCGGGTGCTCGCGGCGATCGCCGACGCGATGGACATCGATGCCGGTCTCGGTGATCCCGGCCCCCACGACGTCGAGACCCTGCGCCACGAACTCACGGAACTCGGACGATGGGCGGGCACCGTCCCGGAGATGCCGGAAGTGTCCCCGCGGTCTCCGCGACGTCCCGTCCTCGGGGAAGCGGTCCTGGCCACCTGGCGGATGCTGCTCGACGCGGGCCGGTTGCAGGACGACGAACCGCACCTCGCCGGAACGGCGCACGAACCCGTCGCCCGGCTGTCGGCCGCGACGGCCGCGGAGATCGGCGCCGCCGACCATCATTCGCTCACCGTCTCCACCGCGCGCGGCTCGATCACGCTGCCGCTGGTGGTCGACGACCTGCCCGACCGTGTCGTCTGGCTGCCCACCGCATCCCCGGGATCGATGGTGCACGTCGAGCTCGGCGTCGCCTCCGGTGATGTGGTGCGGATCCGGGCCGCCACGCCGGGTTCCGGATCGGTCGAGGAGGATCCGCGATGAGCGTCACCGCCCAGCAGCCCGTGGATCTGTCGATGTTCGGCATCGACCCGTGGTGGCTCGTCGTCGTCAAGGCCGTGGCGATCTTCGCGTTCCTCGTCCTGACGACGCTCGTGATGATCCTCGCCGAACGCAAGATCATGGCCTGGATGCAGATGCGCGTCGGACCCGACCGGGTGGGGCCGAAAGGACTGTTCCAGACCGTCGCCGACGGCCTGAAACTCGCGCTCAAGGAAGGCATCATCCCGACCGGGGTGGACAAGCCGATCTACATGCTCGCCCCGATCATCGCGACGGCCCCGGCGTTCATGGCGTTCGCGGTCGTCCCGTTCGGGCCGGAGGTGTCGATTCTCGGGAACCGGACGCCGTTGCAGCTCACGGATCTTCCGGTCGCGGTGCTCTACGTCCTGGCGATCACCTCCGTCGGTGTCTACGGCATCGTGCTCGCCGGCTGGGCCTCCGGTTCGACCTATCCGCTGCTCGGCGGGCTCCGTTCGACCGCGCAGGTCATCTCGTACGAGATCGCGATGGGACTCGCGTTCGCCGCGGTCTTCCTGCAGGCGGGCACGATGTCGACCTCGGGCATCGTCGCCGCGCAGAACGACCTGTGGTTCGTCGTGCTGCTGCTGCCGTCCTTCCTGGTGTATTCGGTGTCGATGGTGGGGGAGACCAACCGCGCTCCCTTCGACCTGCCCGAGGCCGAGGGTGAGCTGGTGGGCGGTTTCCACACCGAGTACTCGTCGCTACGGTTCGCGATGTTCATGCTCGCGGAGTACGTCAACATGGTCACCGTCTCCGCGCTCGCGACCACCCTGTTCCTCGGCGGCTGGCACGCGCCGTGGCCGTTGACGTTGTGGAGCGGCGCGAACTCGGGCTGGTGGCCGCTGCTGTGGTTCGTGATCAAGGTGTGGGTCGTGCTGTTCGTCTTCGTGTGGCTGCGCAGCACCCTGCCGCGACTGCGGTACGACCAGTTCATGGCCCTGGGCTGGAAACTGCTCATCCCCGTCTCGGTGGTGTGGGTGATGATCGCGGCCGCGCTGCGCATCCTCGACACCGACGACGTCCTGCCCGGCACCGCGAGCCTCATCGTCGCCGGTGTACTGTCCACCGCTCTGCTGTTCGCCTACCTCACCGTGCGGGGGCGGCGGACCCGGCGCCTCGCCCAGGCGACGGAACCGCCGGCCGACGTCGACGCGGAGTTCGACGCCATGGCCGGTGGCTTCCCCGTGCCGCCACTACCTGCTCGGTCGAGCACCCGATCGAGTCCGCCCGCCTCGGCGGGTCGTCTCCCAGGAGGATCGTGATGGTCGAATTCCGCGGCCCGCTCGCCGGTTTCGGTGTGACGCTCACGACGATGTTCAAGAAGCCCAACACCGAGCAGTATCCGGAACAGAAGAGACCCACCGCACCCCGCTACCACGGACGCCACCAGCTCAACCGGTATCCGGACGGACTCGAGAAGTGCATCGGCTGTGAACTGTGCGCGTGGGCGTGCCCGGCCGACGCGATCCACGTCGAGGGCGCCGACAACACCGACGAAGAGCGGTACTCGCCCGGCGAACGGTACGGGCGCGTCTACCAGATCAACTACCTGCGGTGCATCGGTTGCGGACTGTGCATCGAGGCGTGCCCGACCCGCGCGCTGACGATGACGAACGAGTACGAGATGGCCTCCGACAACCGCACCGACATGATCTACGAGAAGGACCGTCTGCTCGCACCCCTCGAACCCGGGATGCAACCACCTCCGCATCCCATGGCGCCCGGCGCCACCGACGAGGACTACTACCGGGGCACGATCCCCGTCCCGGAACACGCATCCGCCACCGACGGGGAGGAGGGCCGGTGACCACTGCCCTGCTCGCCGCCGAACTCACCACGACCTCCACCGGGGAGGCCGTGCAGTTCTGGATCCTCGGTGCCGTCGCAGTACTCGGGGCGCTCGGCGTCGTCGTCGCTCCGAAGGCTGTGTACTCGGCGCTGTTCCTCGCCATGACGATGATCGTGCTCGCCGTCTTCTACATCGCGCAGGACGCGTTGTTCCTCGGTGTGGTGCAGGTCGTCGTCTACACCGGTGCCGTGATGATGCTGTTCCTGTTCGTGCTCATGCTCGTCGGTATCGACTCCGCCGATTCCCTCGTCGAAACGATCAAGGGGCAGCGCGTTCTCGCGATCGTCGTGGCTGTCGGATTCGCGGTGATGCTCATCGGCGGCATCGGGAACACCGCGGTCTCCGGCTTCGCGGGACTCGACGCCGCCAACGCCGGCGGCAACGTCGAGGGTATCGCGGTGTTGCTGTTCATCGACTACGTCTGGGCGTTCGAACTCACCGGAGCGCTGCTCATCACCGCCACCGTCGGGGCGATGGTGCTCGCCCACCGGGAACGTCTGCAGCCGAGGCAGACCCAACGCGAACTCGCCGCACGCCGGTTCCGCGACGGGGAGCGGGTCACTCCGTTGCCGGCCGCGGGTGTCTATGCCCGCCACAACGCCGCCGACGTCCCGGCCCTGCTCCCGGACGGAACATTCTCGGAACTGTCGGTCGGTGAGCTGCTCGGCCGCATCGGACGCGACTGGGACCACGCCGATCTGGGCCTGCGCGAACCCGGCGACGACGCGAGGAAGGATCGGCGATGAACCCCGAGAACTACCTCTACCTGTCCGCACTGCTGTTCACCATCGGCGCAGTGGGAGTTCTCCTCCGCCGCAACGCCATCGTCGTGTTCATGTGCGTCGAGTTGATGCTCAACGCCGCCAACCTGGCGTTCGTCACGTTCGCGCGGATGCACGGCAATCTCCACGGACAGGTGTTCGCCTTCTTCACGATGGTCGTCGCGGCCGCCGAGGTCGTCGTCGGCCTCGCGATCATCGTGACGATCTTCCGGACGAGGAGATCGGCCTCCGTCGACAACGCCGACCTGCTCAAGTACTGACGATTCCACGAGGACGGTGAGTGTGAGAGCCCACGACGAACCGAGAGGACACGCGGCATGACTTCGTTCCTGAACTCGGCGCTGTGGACGATACCGGCACTGCCCCTGGCCGGCGCGTTCGTTCTGTTGCTCCTCGGGCGTCGCAGCGACGGCTGGGGACATCTGCTCGGATGTGCCACGGCGGTCGCCTCCTTCGTCGTCGGCGTCGTCATGTTCGTCGGACTTCTCGGACTCGACGCGAGCGAGAGACTCGCACAGCAGACCGTGTTCACCTGGGTGCCGGTCGGCGAACTGCAGGTCGATCTCGGACTCGGGCTCGACGCGCTGTCCATCTGCTTCGTACTGCTCATCACCGGCGTGGGCTCGCTGATCCATCTCTATTCGATCGGATACATGGCGCACGATCCGGAGCGTCGGAAGTTCTTCGCTTATCTGAACCTGTTCCTCGCGGCGATGTTGGTACTCGTCCTCGCCGACAACTTCCTCGTCCTGTACCTCGGATGGGAGGGCGTCGGTCTCGCCTCGTACCTGCTCATCGGCTTCTGGCAGTACAAGCCCACCGCCGCGACCGCCGCGAAGAAGGCGTTCGTCGTCAACCGCGTCGGCGACATGGGGTTGCTCGTCGCCCTCATGATCATGTTCGCGACCTTCGGGAGCCTCGACTACGACACGGTCTTCGCCGCGGTGCCCGCGGCGAGCGAGGGCACCGTAACCGCGATCGGCCTGTGCCTCCTCCTGGCCGCGTGTGCGAAATCCGCCCAGCTGCCACTGCAGTCGTGGCTCGGCGACGCCATGGAGGGCCCCACCCCGGTCTCCGCGCTCATCCACGCCGCGACCATGGTCACCGCCGGTGTCTACCTCGTGGTCCGCGCGAACGCGATCTTCGACGCCGCACCGGCCGCGCGACTCGCGGTGGTGATCGTCGGCGCAGCGACGCTGCTCTTCGGCGCGATCATCGGCTGCGCCAAGGACGACATCAAGAAGGCGCTCGCGGCATCGACGATGAGCCAGATCGGCTACATGGTGCTCGCCGCCGGTCTCGGTCCCGCCGGGTACGCCTTCGCGATCCTGCACCTGCTCACCCACGGCTTCTTCAAGGCCGGGTTGTTCCTCGGTGCCGGCTCGGTGATGCACGCGATGAACGACGAGACCGACATGCGCCGCTTCGGCGGGTTGCGCGCGGTCATGCCGATCACCTTCGCCACCTTCGGGCTGGGGTATCTCGCGATCATCGGGATCCCGCCGTTCGCCGGGTTCTTCTCCAAGGACAAGATCATCGAGGTGGCGTTCGCCGCCGGCGGTGTCGAAGGCATCGTGCTCGGTGTCGTCGCGCTGCTCGGTGCGGGGCTGACCGCCTTCTACATGACCCGCGTGATGATCCTGACCTTCTTCGGCGACCGGCGCTGGGCGCCCGACGCCGCCCCGCACGAGTCGCCGGCCTCGATGACCTGGCCGATGATCGCACTCGCCGTCGGCTCGGTCGGCGCCGGCGGGTTGCTGGTGCTCGGTGGCGCGTTGCAGCACTGGCTCGAACCCGTCGTCGGCTACGACCATCACGAAGGTGGCCTGCCCGTCTGGCTCGTCACCACCGTCACTCTGGCGGTCGTGCTCGCCGGTGTCGCCGTCGCCTACCGGCAGTACGCCCGCGAACCGGTCCCGGAGACGGCGCCCGAGGCGGTGTCGGCGCTGACCGTCGCCGCACGCCGCGACCTCTACGGCGACGCCGTGAACGAAGCGGTGTTCATGCGTCCCGGTCAGGGTCTGGTGCGCGCCCTCGATGCCGTGGAGTCCACCGGCATCGACGGCTCCGTCACCGGCGCCGCCACCGGGATCGGTGCGCTCTCGCGCGGACTGCGCCGCCTGCAGACCGGCTTCGTCCGCTCGTACGCGTTGTACATGTTCGCCGGCGCGACCGTCGTGGTCGGCGCGCTCGTCCTGGTGACGTTGTGATGGGGGTGTACTGGTGACCACCGTTCCCTGGTTGACGATCCTGTGGGTGCTCCCGCTGCTCGGCGCCGCCGTGATCGCGGCTCTGCCCGCTCGCCGGGGTCCGGCCGTCAGGTCGATCGCCCTCGCGGTGTCGATCGCCGTTCTGGTGGTCGCGGTCATCGTCGCCGTCGGATTCGACCGCGGGGGAGAGCGTTTCCAGTTCGTCGAATCGCACGACTGGATCCCCTCCTTCGGCGCCGGCTATCGGCTCGGCGTCGACGGCATCGCCCTGGTACTGGTCCTGTTGACCGCCGCGCTCGTGCCGTTGCTCCTGGCTGCCGGGTGGCACGATCATCGGGCCGCCGACGAGGAGGGCGACGCGGCCCGCCCGCGTTCGGCGCACACCTACGTGGCGCTGATCCTGCTCGTCGAGTCGATGGTGCTCGTGTCGTTCACCGCCCTCGACATCCTGCTGTTCTACGTCTTCTTCGAGGCGATGCTCGTCCCGATGTATTTCCTCATCGGCGGGTTCGGTTCCCCGGGGACACCGCGCGCCGACCGGGCACGTGCCGCCGTGAAGTTCCTGCTGTACAACCTGCTCGGTGGACTGGTGATGCTCGCCGCGTTGATCGGCCTGTACGTGGTCACCGCCCGGTCCGGGCTTGGGGAGAGCGCGGGAGTGGGCACCTTCGACGTCCGGACCGTCACCGCCGCCGCCGTCGCCGGCGATCTCGACGCGACCCCTGCCGTGCTCGGCGCACTGTGCTTCGGTTTCCTCGTCGCCTTCGCGGTGAAGGCCCCGCTGTGGCCGCTGCACGGCTGGCTGCCCGACGCGGCGGTGCGGACCACGCCGGTCGCGGCGGTGCTCATGATGGCCGTGGTCGACAAGGTCGGAACCTTCGGCATGTTGCGCTACTGCCTTCAGTTGTTCCCCGACGCCTCGGTGACCTTCGCGCCGGTCGTGGTGACCCTCGCCGTCATCGGCATCGTCTACGGTGCCGTGCTCGCGATCGGCCAGACCGACGTGATGCGCCTGATCGCCTACACCTCCATCTCGCACTTCGGGTTCATTGTCCTCGGCATCTTCGCGCTGACCGCACAGGGGCAGGCCGGCTCGACCCTGTACATGGTCAACCACGGGATCTCCACGGCCGCACTGTTCCTCATCGCCGGTTTCCTCGTCTCGCGACGTGGCGACCGCACCATCGCGGCCTACGGCGGGGTGCAGAAGGTCGCCCCGGTCCTCGCCGGAACCTTCCTCGTCGCGGGACTGGCGACCCTGTCCCTGCCCGGACTCGCACCGTTCGTCAGCGAGTTCCTGGTCTTCGTCGGCACCTATCCGCGCTATCAGGTGGCCGCGGTGATCGCGACACTCGCGCTCGTGCTGTCCGCGCTCTACGTGCTGTGGCTCTACCAGCGCATGATGGGCGGACCCGTGCGCCTGCCCGGCGGGGACGACGGTGACGACGGCTCCGAACCCACGCGCAGGCTCTCCGATCTCGTGCCGCGTGAGATCGCGGTGGTCGCGCCGCTGATCGCGCTGCTGCTCGTTCTGGGGATCTATCCCAAACCCGCGCTCGACGTCATCACCCCCGCGGTCGACGACACGCTCGTCTCGATCGACATCTCCCGGCCCGAACCGGTGGTGCCCGCCGAGCGGCCCGTCGCCGAGAGTGGTGTACCCGCCCGTGGTTCCGAGGAAGGTGAAGCCGAATGAACCCCTCCGAGGGCATCGTCGTTCTTGCCGCATCACTTCCCGCCCCGGCGATCGACTACGGACTGATCGCACCGATCCTCATCGTGTTCGCCGCAGCCGTCGTCGGTGTACTGATCGAATCCTTCGTGCCGGCCTCGGCACGTTATCTCGCCCACGTGGTCCTGACGACGGTCGCGCTGGTCGCGGCGTTCGTCGCGGTGGTGATGCTCGCGGGAACCCGCGCGACCACCCTGTCGGGGGCGGTCGTGATCGACGGACCGGCACTGTTCCTGCAGGGATCGGTCCTGATCGTGGCGTTGCTGTCGGTCGCGCTCGTCGCGGAACGGAGTATCGAACAGGTTCGTACGCACTCGGTTCCGCACGCCGCGGTCGGTGCGCATCTCGATGCGTTCGCGCCCCAAGCGTCGGCGATCCCGGGTACCGCGGCAGAGCGGCAGGCACTCGCGGCGGGCGGCGCGCGCACGGAGGTCTTCCCGCTCCTGCTGTTCGCGGTGGGCGGGATGCTCGTGTTCCCGGCCTCGAACGACCTGCTGACGATGTTCATCGCACTCGAAGTGCTGTCGCTGCCGCTGTACCTGCTGTGCGGACTGGCGCGGCGCCGCCGGTTGCTCTCCCAGGAAGCGGCACTGAAGTACTTCCTGCTGGGCGCGTTCTCGTCGGCGTTCTTCCTGTACGGGGTGGCGATGCTCTACGGCTACGCCGGGACCGTCCACCTCGGTGGGATCGCCCTGGCGATCGACGCCGGTGCGGGCAACGAGACCACCGCGCTCGTCGGGGTGGGTCTGCTGGCCGTCGGGTTGCTCTTCAAGATCGGGGCGGTGCCGTTCCATTCGTGGACACCGGACGTCTACCAGGGGGCACCGACCCCCGTCACGGCGTTCATGGCCGCCGCGACCAAGATCGCCGCGTTCGGTGCGCTGCTGCGTGTGCTCTATGTCGCGGTTCCCGGCGCCGCCGACCAGTGGCGTCCGATCCTGTGGGCCGTCGCGATCGCGACGATGGTCGTCGGCGCGGTCCTGGCGGTGACACAGAACGACATCAAGCGCATGCTCGCGTACTCGGCGATCAGCCACACCGGATTCGTGCTCACCGGTGTCGTCGCCGGAACCGTGTCCGGGGTGTCGTCGACGCTGTTCTACCTGCTCGTCTACGGCATCGGGACGGTCGGGGTGTTCGCCGTGGTGACGCTCGTCCGCGACCCGGACGGCGAGGCATGGGAGTTGTCGCGGTGGGCCGGTGTCGGGCGGCGCTCCCCGCTGCTCGGCGGGGCGTTCGCGCTGTTCCTGCTGTCGCTCGCCGGCATTCCGCTCACCAGCGGATTCATCGCGAAATTCGCAGTCTTCGGCGCCGCGATCGAGGGCGGTGCGGCTCCGCTCGTGATCATCGGTGTGCTGGTCAGCGCGGTCGCCGCGTACTTCTATGTGCGGGTGATCGTGCTGATGTTCTTCACCGACCCGACCGACGACGCCCCGCGGCTCGCGACCTCGACCGTGGCGACGAGCGCGGCCATCGCATTCGCGGCGGTGGCGACGGTGCTGCTCGGCATCCTGCCGCAACCCGTCCTCGACCTCGCCGAGCGGGCGGCCGTGTTCGTGCTCTGACCACCAACGGGGTGCGGGCCGGGAATGTCGCGACCGTCGTATCGGTTCCACCTGCCGAGGAGGCGTAATGACCGATACACGCAAGGCGATTCTGGCAGGTGGATGCTTCTGGGGCATGGAGGAGCTCATCCGGAGGCAGCCCGGGGTGGTGTCGACGCGGGTCGGCTACACCGGTGGGCAGAACGATCACCCCACCTACCGCAACCATCCGGGGCACGCGGAGTCCGTCGAGATCGTCTACGACCCCGCACGCACCGACTACCGGGCGCTGCTCGAGTTCTTCTTCCAGATCCACGATCCGACCACCCTGAACCGGCAGGGCAACGACATCGGGGCGTCCTACCGTTCTGCGATCTTCTACCTCGACGAAGAGCAGAAGCAGGTCGCGGTGGACACCATCGCCGACGTCGAGGCGTCCGGCCTGTGGCCCGGCAAGGTGGTCACCGAGGTGACTCCCGCGAGCACCTTCTGGGAGGCCGAGCCCGAGCATCAGGACTATCTCCAGCGGTACCCGAACGGGTACACCTGCCACTTCCCGCGGCCGGGCTGGAAGTTGCCGAACAGCCGCGTCGCCGACTCGGCGAACTGAGCTGCGCGCACGGGGGCGTTCCATCCGAACGGCCCCGTGCCGCCGGCAGCGGTTCCTCGTCGGTGTTTCCGCGCGTCCGTATCGTGGAAGTACGGTTCGGAACGACACGCGGAGGAGTGCTCGATGGGAATGTTCGGTAAGGCGATGAAGAGCGCCGCCGCGGTCAAGGCGATCCAGATCGTCCGACGTGAGGCGGCCAAGCCGGAGAACCAGCGCAAGGCCAAGGAGATGCTCGCCAAGTTGCAGCAGAAGCGCGGCGGCTCGCGCTGATCTGCCGGTCGGGCGGCGAGTGTGGTCACTGCTGTCCGACATGTGTGTCCCGCCGGGTAGGCGGAGAGAAGGTGAACCGTGCTGCGGTTCTTCCTCGTCGGATTTCTGGGCCTGACCCTGGTTCTGGTCGGTGTGATCGCCGCCGTCGGAGGGTGGGTCTGGTGGGTGCTGGTCGTCCTCCTGACGTTTTTGCTGCTGGTCGGAATCTACGATCTCGTGCAGCGTCGGCATTCGGTGCTGCGCAACTATCCGGTGCTCGGCCACATGCGATATCTGCTCGAGAGCGTGCGTCCGGAATTGCAGCAGTACTTCGTCGAGCGGAACTTCGACGGCCGCCCCTTCGACAGGGACGTGCGCACGGTCGTCTACGAACGCGCCAAGGGTATCCACGGCGAACTGTCGTTCGGCACCGAACGCGACATCTACGAGGTCGGCTACGAATACCTCGTGCACTCGACAGCGCCGGTGCCCGAACCCGACGAACCACCGCGGGTGAGCATTGGAGGCCCCGACTGTACGCGGCCGTACTCGATGTCGCTGCTGAATGTTTCGTCGATGAGTTTCGGTGCGCTGTCCGCCAACGCGATCCGGGCGTTGAACCGTGGGGCGGCCCGAGGCGGATTCGCCCACGACACCGGTGAGGGCGGCCTGACGCCGTATCACCTCGAAGGCGGTGGCGACCTGGTCTGGGAGATCGGATCCGGCTACTTCGGGACGCGCGACCGCGACGGCAGATTCGACCCGACGGAATTCGCCGACAAATCCGCCCACGACCATGTCAAGGCGATCTCCCTCAAACTCAGCCAGGGTGCGAAGCCGGGCGTGGGCGGTGTTCTCCCCGCAGCGAAGGTGAGCGAGGAGATCGCACGTTATCGAGGTGTTCCGGCCCACGAGAAGTGCATCAGTCCCGCAGCGCACACGGTCTTCACCACACCGCGCGAACTGGTCCGTTTCCTCGCCGGTCTCCGCGAGCTGTCCGGAGGGAAGCCCGTCGGATTCAAACTCTGTGTCGGATCCCGCATCGACGTGCTCGCGATCTGCAAGGCCATGCTCGCCGAAGGGACGACACCCGATTTCGTCATTGTCGACGGAGCGGAGGGCGGCACCGCCGCAGCACCCCTCGAGTACGAGGACAACGTGGGTCTGCCGCTCACCGACGGACTGATGACGGTCCACAACGCACTCGTGGGTACCGGATTGAGGGATCGAATCAGAATCGGTGCGAGCGGGAAGGTCGCGACCGGAAACGACATGGTCAAGCGGCTGATCCAGGGCGCGGACTACACCAACTCGGCACGAGCGATGATGATGGCGCTCGGATGCATCCAGGCGCAGCGGTGCCACACGAACAGGTGCCCGGTCGGTGTGACGACCCAGGACCCGAAACGCGCTCGCGCCCTCGACGTCGCGGACAAGGCGCTGCGGGTGCAGCGGTACCACGCGAGCACGGTGCGGCAGGCGGTGCAACTCATGGCGTCGATAGGTGTCGACGAGCCCGGCGACCTCACGACCGACATGCTTCGGAAGAAAGTGTCGCCGACCACTGTTCGCTCCTATACGGAACTCTACGAGTGGCTCGGCCCGGGTGAACTGCTCGCCGATCCACCCGCCACCTGGGCAGCGGATTGGCGTGCAGCCTCGCCGGATTCGTTCCGCTCCCGACCTCGCTCGTGACGGGGCCTCACCGGTGCTGATGCCGCGTTGCGGCGTCAGCCTGCACGGACGGACGCCTCGTCGGTGACCGGCACGAGGTCGAAGGCGTCCTCGAGGGCTCCGAGGGCCGTGTCGAAGTGGTCGAGCAACGGCCGGAGTTGCGGCAGGCTGCGACTGCACGAGGTGAGACCGAACGCGATGGCGTCGTCGGTGCTCGTACACGTGATGTTCAGCGCCTGACCGTCCACCGGTACGGACAGTGGATACACCGCATCCACACGAGCTCCGTTCCAGTACAACGGATCCGGCGACCCCGGCACATTCGAGACGATGACGTTGAAGGGCGGTCGCGGGAGCGCGCGATTGCGTGTGAGGATTCCCACCGCCAGCGGCGCGACGCCGAGTGCGCTCGCCGCCAGCCGGGACAGGGGGGACATCCCCTGCATGGAGGCCTTGCCCTCCGTCGTCGACGCCGACACCCTGGCCAGTCGATCGGCCGGATCGGCGAGATCCGTACCCAGATCCGCCATCAGGACACCGACTTCGTTTCCGGCACAATCCTTGTCGGGTCGAAGACATACCGGCACCATCGCCACGAGCGACTTGTCGGGTAATGCCCCCTGCTCGCTCAGGAAGGCGCGCAGTGCTCCCGATGACATGGCCAGGACGACATCGTTGACGGTCGCGTCGGCTGCTCTCGCCACGGCGCGCAGGCGAGCCAGCGGCCACGAACGCGCGGCGAACCGGCGCGTGCCCGAGATGGGCACGTTGATCACGGTGTTCGGTGCGGCGAGCGACAGCGATCCGCCTACGCCACGCAGTGCCCTGTTCACGGTGCCGGCCAGTGCGGGCACGAAGCCGGTGACCTCGGACGTCGCGGTCCGCACCACCTGCATCGCTGCCTCGGGAAGATCGAGTGCGGTCCCGGACGAGTGGTGCCGGCCCGGCGTGTCGAACGGCGCCCACGGCGCCGGCATGCCGGGCCGCTCGGCGTCCGGGCTCAGGGCGCGGCGCAGCAACTTCATCGCGCCCACACCCTCGGCGAGGGCGTGGTGGATCTTGGTGTAGACGGCGAGCCTGCCGTCCGCGAGGCCTTCGATGACGTGTATCTGCCACAAGGGCCGGCTCCGGTCGAGCAGCGTGCTGTGCAACCGGGAGACGAGATCCCACAGTTCGTCGAGCCCGCCGGGCTGCGGCAACGCGTTGCGTCGTACGTGGTAGCCCAGGTCGAAGTTCGCGTCCTCTTCCCAGGCCCACTGGCCGAAGGTGCCCAGGGAACGGACCGCTCGCTTACGCCACAGTGGGGCGACCTCGTCGTCCTCTGCGGTGGCGGTGAACAGTGCTCCCAGGTCCGCGGCGGTCGTGCCTTCGCGGGGCCGGAGAAGGATCAGCCCGCCCACGTGCATCGGATGATCGCGGGACTCCCCGAGGAGAAACATCGAATCGGTGGGCGACATGGGTGGACGCATCGGCACATTTCCTCCGCCCGGATCGCCGGGCAGTTCCTGACGAGGCCCCCTGCTGCCCCGCCGACATGTGCGTCAAACCATGACCCCCGTCACAGGATTATGACGCGACACAACTAATACGCGATGCCGGGCCGGATCGCCAAGTCCGAACGCCCCGATTCCGGCCGAATCGGGAATTGTTGTCCGATTTGCGAATTCCGAGTGGTCGGTCTCGATGCTGCCGGGCGATCTCGGCGGAAGCCGTGACTCCGGAGTGCCTGCAGAAATACAGTCGAGGGCAGAAACGGAAATCACGAACTCGACACTCCACGCTGTGCCGGGTCCTGCAGATCACCCGGAAGGATCGCGATGTCCGACCCATCGGCCGACATGCCCGCCGCAGGCCGGATCAGACAGGCGGATCTATCACTGCCCTTCTCGGACGTCCAGGATTTCGACGACGTCGATCGCGGCTTCATCGCGGCTCTCGAACCCGGGATTGTGAGGAACACCGATGGCGACGTCGTGTGGGACAGCGATTCGTACGCATTCCTCGAAGGCGACTGCCCGCCGACGGTGAATCCGAGCCTGTGGCGGCAGTCGCGACTCTGCGCGCGGCAGGGTTTGTTCGAGGTCGGTGACCGCATCTACCAGGTGCGTGGTCTCGACCTGTCGAACATGACGCTCGTCGAGGGCGATACCGGCGTGATCGTCATCGATCCGCTGATCTCCGCGGAGACCGCTGCGGCGGGTCTGGCGCTGTATCGGGCGCATCGCGGTGACCGTCCGGTAACCGGGGTGATCTACACCCACAGTCACATCGATCATTTCGGTGGCGTCAAGGGTGTCACGAGGGTCGAGGATGTCGAAGCCGGGCGATGTCCGGTCCTCGCGCCGGCCGGATTCGTCGAACACGCCGTCGCGGAGAACGTGTACGCAGGCACGGCGATGGGCCGTCGCGCCGCCTACATGTACGGGGCGGCGCTGCCGCGAGGTCCTCGCGGTGCCGTCGGTGCGGGACTGGGGCCGACGACCTCGACCGGCACACCGACCCTGATCACTCCGACGATCGACATCGAGCACACGGGGCAGGCAGAGACCGTCGACGGAGTCGAGATCGAGTTCCAGATGACACCGGGCACCGAGGCCCCGGCGGAGATGAATTTCTACTTCCCGCAGCTGCGGGCCCTGTGCATGGCGGAGAACGCCACCCACACCCTGCACAATCTGCTGACGCTGCGCGGGGCGCTCGTGCGGGATCCGCATGTGTGGTCGCAATACCTGACCGAGTCGATCAACCGGTTCGCATACCGCTCCGACGTCCTGTTCGCCTCGCACCACTGGCCGACCTGGGGCACCGAGCGCCTGACCGAGTATCTGTCCCTCCAGCGGGACCTGTACGGCTACCTGCACGATCAGACGCTGCGGGCGATCAACAGAGGGGCCACGGGAATCGAGATCGCCGAGTCGATCGAACTGCCACCGGCGATCGAGAAGGTATGGCACACGCGCGGCTACTACGGCAGTGTCAGCCACAACATCAAAGCGATCTACCAGCGGTACATGGGTTGGTTCGACGGCAATCCCGCGCATCTGTGGGAGCACCCTCCCGTCGAATCGGCGATGCGGCACATCGAGTTCATGGGCGGCGCCGATCAGGTCCTGGAAAAGGCGCGCCGGTCTTTCGAGGACGGCGACTTCCGCTGGGTCGCGCAGGTGCTGAACTACGTGATCTTTGCGGACCCCGACAACGCGCAGGCCAAGGCGCTGCAGGCGGACGCGCTCGAACAACTGGGCTTCGGTTCCGAGAACGGCACCTGGCGGAACTTCTTCCTCATGGGCGCCTACGAACTCCGCCACGGTGCGATCGGCACTCCCACCGTCACCACCGCCCCGGACATCGTCGGTGCGCTCACGATCGACCAGATCTTCGACGCACTCGCATTACGCGTGGACGGACCGCGCGCATGGTCGACGACGCTGACGATCGACTGGAACTTCACCGACGAGAACAGCGTGCATCGCACTCGGCTGTGCAACGGACTCCTGGTGCACTTCGACACCGACGGATCGCTGCCTGCGCCGGACACCACCATCACCCTGACCCGATCGCTGCTCATCGCGGTGCTGCTCGGCGGTGCCGATCCGGCATCGCTCGTGGCGGACGGCAGCATCACCGTCGACGGGGCGGACGGCGTGCTCGCGATGCTGGTGAGCGTGCTGGACGAACCCGATCCGGACTTCGCGATCGTCACTCCCTGACGTTCCTCACTCCGGTTCGACCCGTTCGATGTTGGCGCCCACGGTGTGGATGACCTGCAGGGTGGGATCCCAGGGGAGCACCGCATCGACCGCGGCGTCGAGTTCGTCCAGGGGCGGTAGCTCGGCCGGGCCGAGCACGGAGACGACCACCGTGGTGCCGTGCCAGTCCACGCCGGTGACCTCCGCACCGGGTGCCCCGTCGAGCCACTGCGTGGCCTGCGCCGAGATCTGCCGTGCCCACAACGACGCCATCGAGTTGACGACCATCGGCACCGCGACGACGACCAGGGCCACCGCGAGGACGGCATACGCTCGTCGCCACCGGTGCCGGACCGTCTCCGCAGCCTCCCGGTAATAGCCTGCGGCGACGAGAACCACTGTGGCCGTGATGATCAGCGCGACCACGTTGGATGCGAACAGCACGAACGCGCCGAGCGCGAGTGTCGGTGCCCCGGAGCCGAGGCAGACACCGACCACCGCGAGCGGAGGCACCAACGAGATCGCGATGGCGACCCCGGGCAGGACGTCCCCGACATCGCGGCGTGTCACCGCGATCGCCCCGACCAGTCCGGTCGCCATGGCCGCCGTCAGATCCATCAGCGTCGGCGACGTGCGACCGAGAACCTGCGAATTCGACAGGACGTTGCCCGGGTTCGCGAGCACCTGGGCGAAGACGACCCCCAGGAGGACCACCAGGACGATGCCGCCGAGGATTCGGGCGACGCTGCGTGCGATCAGCGCACCGCGTCCCACCGCGATGCCCAGGCCGACCCCCAGGATCGGGGTGGACAACGGTGCGACGATCATCGCCCCGATCACGGTGGCCGTCGAATCACTGACCACCCCCGCCACGGCGATGATCGCCGAGAGCGTGAGCATCGTCCAGAACGCCGACCGCTTCGCCTGCCGATCGCCGACCGACAGATCCAGACGCTCGTCGAGTTCGGTCAGGCTGCGTCGCTGGGACTCGGGCACAAGAGTGTCGAACATTCAGCACCTCCCGGAAGAGTCGTCGGGTCCGGCCGGACCCGACACCGTGGCACCGGCTGTCGACGAGCGGGGATCATCGCGACTTCTCCAGGTCGGAGACCACCCAGCGTCCTTCACCGCGGAGTTCGAGGACGCGGTCGTGGAAGGCGTCGAGAGTGCTCCGATGCCCGACACTGACGATCACGGCGTCCGGCAGTGCCTCCCGCATCGTCCGGTACAGCGTGTGCTCGAGACCCTCGTCGACCGCGGCGGTGGCTTCGTCCAGGAACACGATCGCCGGGGACGACAACAGGATGCGCGCGAACCCGAGCCGTTGCTGTTCACCGGGGGAGAGGGTGCGCGCCCAGTCGGCCTCCACGTCGAGTCGATCGGCGAGATGCCCGAGCGCGACCGTCTCGAGCGCCGTGCGTATCGCCGCGTCGTCGTGGTCCGTCGCGCGGGGATAGGCGACGGCCTCGCGCAGGGTGCCCAGCGGTAGATAAGGGTCCTGGGACAGGAACAATCCGTCACCGACCGGCCGGTCGACCTCACCGCGCGCATACGGCCACAGCCCCGCGATCGTGCGGAGCAGGGTGGTCTTCCCACTGCCCGACGCTCCGCGCACCAGCAGCGCCTCGCCCGCCTCGACACCCAGCGACAGATCCGTGACGAGCGGGTCACCCGCCGGGGTCTCCACCGACAGATCCGTCAACTCCAGCCGATCCTCCCGCGCCCGCACCGAGACCGAGGGCAACTCGGCGGCCTGATGCGTCGTGTCGAGCAATCCGTTCAGACGGATCGTCGTCGCGCGGAACGCCGCGAACTCGTCGTACGACTCGCGGAAGAACGACAGCGAGTCGTGCACCTGCCCGAACGCGTTGCTCGTCTGCATGACATCACCGAGGGTCACCTGGCCGGCGAACAGACGGGGACCCTGCACGAGGAACGGAAAGATCACCGCGGTCTGGTTGACCGCCAGGTTGAAACCGTTGAACTTCAGCGTGCGGAACACGATGCGCCACCAGTTGCGGATCACCGCGGCGAACCGCGCGAGCAACCCACCGCGTTCGACGCCCTCACCCCGGTAGAACGCGATGGATTCGCCGTACTCGCGCACCCGCACGAGCGCGTACCGGTAGGTCGCGCCGAGCTTCTCGTTCAGGAAGTTGAGCACGATCAACGGACGGCCGATCCAGAACGCGACTGCTGTGGTGACGAGAACGTAGACGATCACGAGAAAGACCATCGCGCGGGGGATCTCGGTACCGAAGATCGTGATCGGTCCGGACAGATCCCACAGGATTCCGGTGAAGCTGACGATCGACAGCACCGCCGTCACCGCTCCCATCGACAGCACCCGCGTGGTGGTGACGAAATTCGTGATGTCGACCTGGATGCGCTGATCCGGATTGTCGACCGGCGACGAGACGAACCGATCCTTGTAGAACGAACCCGACTCCAGCCAGTCGTCCACGAGGCGTTCGTTCAGATGTGTCCGCCACCGGATGTCGAGGGTCTGCCCGAGGAGGTAGTCGACGAGCGCTCGCACCACATGGATCGTCGCCAGGATCGCGAAGACCCGCATGAAACGCCAGAAGGCCGACTCGTCCAGATTCTGGATCGCCGTATAGAAGTCGTTGTACCAGTAGGAGAACAACACGTTCATCCGCACGGCGAACACCGTCAGCAGCAACACGATCGCGGCCAGGGCAAGACCGCCGGCACCGTTGCGCGGGTCGAAGAAGGACGCGGCGATACGCCACCACTGGCGACCCCAGCGCGTGAACCGCACGATCGCGGCGATCACAACGACGAAGGCCAGGGCGGTGATCGCAAAGGCTTTCGCCGTCCACATGACGCTGTCGACGACGACGGTTCCCCAATCCAACATGTCGGCCTCCGACAGGCATCGGTGGAGTCGCATCCCTACAGTCGCATCCCTACAAGGATCACCCTGCAGGCCGCAGCAGGAATACGAAGTCGCGGAATCCGGTGGCCGGAATCCGAATCGTTCACCCCTCGGTGTCACCGCGACTGCGCCGCCGCCACTGCACCGCGGCCGCGAGCAACCGGATCCCGACGGCGAAGAAGACCAGGTTCGCCACCATCTGCACCGACACCACAGCGCGCGCAGCCTCGGACTCGGCGGAGATGTCCCCGAAGCCCACCGTGGCGAAGACGGTCAGGCAGAAGTAGATCGCATCGATGCGGGACAGCGGCTCGGAGAAGTTGTCCGCGGCGACGACCGACATCCGCAGATAGACGGTCGCGAACAGCACGAGATGCAGGGACACGACGCTGATGAGCGCCTCGATCGCCTGCACCGCCGGATACTCCGCGGCGAGAATCCTGTGGACCTGCCACCCGCCGACGAGCAGTACCACCACGCCGCCCCCGACGAGGAACAGCACGTCGGACAGGCCGGTGACCTGATCCAGGGGAACCACGAAATACACGCTGACCAGCACGAGCGCGGTGAGTGCAGGTCGCGCCAGCGCAGCCAGGATCAACCGTCTCCGCTCCCGCGGATCAGGTGTGCGCGGAGGATCGGCCACGGTCGTCCCCGTCCCGGAATGATGACCTTTGCCCCTACGGTATCGATCGGGCCGGGGCGACGATGGGAAGACCGAGTATCCGATCCGGCCCGGAAGGTCGACGCGGGCGGGGAGTGTGGGGAGTCGTCGATGACCGAACACGAACTGTGGGTCCGACCGATCGCGGAGGTGGGCGCCGCCGACGCGCCGACCGTCGGTGGCAAGTCCGCGAACCTCGGAGAGCTCACCCGCGCAGGCTTTCCGGTACCGCCGGCGTTCGCCGTCACCACCGCCGCCTATCTCGACGCGATGGACGCAGCCGGCATCCGATCCCGGCGGGCCGCCGAGGCCGTGCCCGACCCCGACATCGACGACGCCACCCTCATCCGCACCTCCGCGGAACTCGCCGCCCTGGTGACGGGTTCGACCGTCCCGGCCGGGATGCGCGCGGCGATCGTCTCCGCCTACGAGAGCCTCGGTCCCGACGTGCCGGTCGCGGTGCGGTCGTCGGCTCCCGCAGAGGACGCCTCCGACACGTCGTTCGCCGGGATCCACGAGTCGTACACGAACATCATCGGTGCGGACGCGGTGATCCGCGCGGTGCAGGCGTGCTGGGCCTCGTTGTGGTCCGAACGCGCCCGCACCTACCGAGGGTTGCGCGGGGTGACCGACGAACCGTCCATCGCGGTGGTGGTCCAGGTGATGGTGAAGTCCGAGTCGTCGGGCGTGGCCTTCACGGCCGACCCGCGCACGGGCGAACTCGATCGCATCGTCATCGAGGCAGCTCTCGGTCTCGGGGAGGTCGTCGTCGGCGGGCAGGTCGAACCCGACACCTATGTCGTTGCGAAGGACGGCTTCGAGGTGCTCGACGTGCATCTCGGCCATCAGGAGTTCCGCATCACCTCCACCGACAGCGGGGACAGTCGCGTCGCCGTCGATCCCACGCGCCGCACCCGGGTGCTCGACGACGATCAGCTCCTGCGCGTCGCGCGCTTGGCCGCCGGAGTCGAGGAGCACTACGGGCGCCCCCAGGACCTCGAATTCGCGTTCGCGAACGACGAGTTGTGGATCGTGCAGACCCGCCCGATCACCACGCTCGATCAACCGGCGACGCCCGCCCCGTCCGGAAACGGCGAGGCACGAGCGTTGCTGACCGGTCTCGGTGCCGGCCCCGGGACGGCGACCGGCCGAGTGCGGGTGCTGCACGAACTGGTCGACGGGAAGAAGCTGAGCGACGGCGAGATCATCGTGGCGCCGATGACCAGACCCGACTGGTTGCCGATTCTGCGCCGCGCCGGCGGCATCGTCACCGACGGTGGTGGTATCACCTGCCACGCGGCCATCGTCGGACGCGAACTCGGCAAGCCCGTCGTGGTCGGTGCACGTACCGCCACCAAGGATCTGAAGGACGGGCAGCTGATCACCGTCGACGGCAACGCCGGTGTGGTGTTCGACGGCGCAGTCCACACGGCGGAACGGCCCGTCGCGACGGTATCCGCGTCTGCGGCGTCGGCCGTCGCCGCCGAAACCGTTACGGCCACAGCGGTCTACGTCAATCTCGCGACTCCGGATGCCGCGGAGTCGGTCGCCGCGACCGATGTCGACGGCGTCGGTCTGCTCCGTGCCGAGTTCATGATCACCGAAGCGCTCGCGGGCGAACACCCTTCGCACATGATCGCGCAGGGACGCCGCGACGAGTACGTGGAGAAGATGGCGGGTGGCCTGGCGCGGATCGCGGCGGCGTTCGCCCCGCGTCCGGTCGTGTACCGCGCGATCGACCTGCGCAGCAACGAATTCGCCGATCTCGAGGGTGGTGAGGTCGAACCCCACGAAGAGAACCCGATGATCGGTTACCGCGGGTGCTTCCGGTACATCCGGGATCCGGAACTGTTCTCCCTGGATCTCGATGTGCTGCACCGGGTTCGGAGCACACACCCGAACGTGCATCTGATGATCCCGTTCGTGCGCACCCGCTGGGAGCTGCGGGACTGCCTCGCCCAACTCGACCGGCATCCGCTCGGTTCCGACCAGCGCATGCAGCGCTGGATCATGGCCGAGGTCCCGTCGGTCGTCTATTGGTTGCCGGAATACGCGAAGCTCGGCATCCACGGCGTGTCCATCGGAACCAACGACCTCACGCAGTTGATGCTCGGCGTGGACCGGGACTCGGAGGTGTGCAAGGACCTGTTCGACACCCTCGACCCGGCGGTGCTCGACGCGATCGACCACATCATCGAGCGCGCCTCCGCCGCGGGACTGACGACGTCGCTGTGCGGTCAGGCCGTGTCGACGAGCACCGAACTCGCCGAACATCTCGTCCGGCGCGGCATCACCTCCGTGTCGGTCGCGCCCGACGCAGCAGCGCAGACGCGGCGAACGGTCGCGCGAGCGGAACAACGCATCCTGCTCGACCGCGCCCGGCGCGCCGGGACATGACCGGCGGGGAACCGTCCTTCGTCAGGGGCGCCGCGCGCTCTACGGGACGACCATGACGGGGCACGTCACCGTGTGCAGCAGCGCCCAGGTGGTGGACCCCAGCATCAGACTCGGGAACCCGCCGCGACCGCGACGGCCGAGTACGAGCAGCTGCGCGTCGGCAGCATGCGACGCCAGATAGTGGGAGGGCTGGTCCAGCACCACCACCGGGTGCACCCGCACGTCGGGGAACTCCTCGCAGTGTCCGGCGAGGCTCTCCGACAACAGTGCCCGTTCCTTGTTCTCCACGCTGTCCCAGTCGATTCGGAATCGGAACGGGCCGCGCACATCGAGGTCCGACCACGCATGGACGGCCACCAGGTCGGTGCCGCGCAGCGAGGCCTCCTCGAACGCGGCGGACACCGCGCGCACACTGTGTTCCGAACCGTCGACTCCGACGACCACAGGACCGGAGATGTCGTTGACGTCGACATGCGGCAGTTTACGGACCACCACGGCCGGGGAGTGCGTGTGCGTCACCACCGCTCGGCTGACCGAACCGAACCGCTCCCAGCCGAACCGGTTGTCCCCGGCCCCGACGACCACCATCGACGCCGACTTCGACCGGTCCACCAGTTCGAGCGACGGGGAACCGGTGCACAGGTGGGTCTCGATGTCGAGTTCACGCTCGGGTACCGCTCGACGTGCGAACTCGGCGGCGTCGAGAAGCATCTCGCGTCCCTCGGACTCCTCCTGCTCGAAGAATCCGGCGGGCATGCCGATCGGGACACCGAAGGTGTTGCGGACCGACACGATGGTGATCAGCGACAACGGGAGTCGCCGCCGATCCGCTTCGCGAGCTGCCCAGGCCACGGCCTGCAGAGATGCTCTCGATCCGTCCACTCCGGCGACGATGGGGTGGTGTGCTGTCATCACGATCACCTCGGTGCCTGTCCGAGCTGCGGGCACGGCCGTTTCGGACCCTGCTGCTTTTCCGGGACCCGGCCGTTTCGGGACCCTGCCAGTACACGCTCGGATCGGTCGGTCGCACAAGGGTCGACGGTCCCGATCTGCCCGCAGGAAACGACCGCAGACTCTCGTCGGTCGGAGCGACCGGCACGATCCTCTCGCCCCGGGCGGCCGGATATCTGCGGCGGGTCACCCCGTCGGCGCGTCACGTCGTCCGGGCGGGTCTCGTCGCTCAATGGATCGACCAGGATCCGATGGTCGCTCCGACGGCTGCGACCAGAAGTGCCGGTCCGGAAGTTGCACAGCGTCGACCGATTTGTAGGGCGGTGATCCCGGCGGGCATCGCGACCATGTCGACGGCAGCACCGAAGACGACGAGCAGGGTTTGGATCATCCGTATCGGCGATTCCGCGGTCAGGACTGCGGTGGTTGCCACGGCCAGGAGGCCGCCGGTGAGCGAGGTGCGGGTGATGTCAGACGATCACGGTTCGTCGGCGCCGGCCGAGAGCGTGGTCGCGACCTGCTCGATCGGCTCGCGCGCGCCCTGGTCCAGACGGAAGGGCGGGTATTCGTCGCGCATCAGTGCCGCATACGCCCACACCCGGTACAGCCACCGGTTGATGCCCATGACGAAGTCGAACAGCGATCGCGGATAGGTGCCGGTGAACAGCAGCACGATCGCGGCGAACAACACCAGCACGCCCAGCAGCGATCCGAAGGCCCACGTGCCGTTCCCGGTAGCACCGTCGCTGCCGTCGCCGGCCGCGATACCGAGGGTCCACCCGCCCATCCACCCTCCGGCCAGCACGGCCAGTACGACGTAATGGGGGATCGCGAGCAGCCACCACTTGATCAGGACGAGCCCACGGGAGAGCCGTTCCGGATACCCGACGTCGAAGTCGGCCGGGTAGTCGGTGCGGTGCAGGCTGAACGGCGGATACCTGTCGGTACCCAGTGCTGAGTAGGTGTAGAAGGCGACCCGCCAGGTCCACCGCAGCACACCGACGTCGAAGTCGAACAGTGCGCGCGGATAACGACCGGTGAACAGGATCGCGATCCCCGCCGTGAAGGTAGCCACGACGAATGCGATGTACAGGAAGAACAGCACGATGAAATGAGGGATCGCCAACAGCCATTTCACCAGCCACAACCACCGCGACAACGGCTCGTCGAGATCGCCCCGCAGATGCACCGGATAGGGCACCGCCGGCGCAGGCGGAGGGGCGGTGACCGGAGTCGTGCCGGTGACGGGAGCGGACACCGGACCGGGCGGCGGAGGGCCGTGGCGACCGAGTCCGACGGCGCCGGCGAGCAGCAACGGGACACCGACGGCGAGAAGAACGAGTCCGATGACCAGGAGCGCGAGCACGGCCGGTCCGAGCAGGTCGATGTGGATTCCGGCCCGCACGTCCACGCCGATTCCCGCGGACGCATCGGCGTTCATCACCACCACGGTCCATGTGCCGTCGCGCAGATCCCACTCCACCTGCTGAGTGCCGGTCCCCTCCGCCGACGCGACCCAGAACTGTTGCGCGGAAGGGGCAGCCGGGGTGTCACCACCGGGCACGTCACGGTAGGTGGCATCGAACGGCTCGAACCGCAGATCGGTCACGACGGTGTGGGCGATGCCCGAGAGATAGGACTCGACCTCCCCGACGGGGGCGATCCCGACGAACACCGCCGATGCGGGATCGGTTGCGGTGGCCTGCACCAGCAGTCGGCCGATGTCCTCACTGCGCAGACCCGTGGGACTCTGGTCGTCGGTGACGAGGTCGAGGCGCTCGGACACCAATGCGTGCGTCTGCGTCCGGAGGGTCCCTTCCGGACCGGTGATGAAACCGTCGGCGCGCTGGACGACGAAGAACCACCCCAGGACGAGTGCTCCGATCGCGGCGGCGCCACCGAGGAGCACGAGCAGAGTGCCGACGACCAGCATGACCACTTTGCCGACGTGCATCGTTCCGTCCTCCGGGCAGCCGTGACGATCATCGGGTCGCTACGGGAGGTGTTCGTAGAACGATTGTGGCAGCTCGATCGGTCTTTTCGGTGTCATTCGAGCACTGCTCTGTGTCGAGCGACCGGTCCCTCGGCCGCTCGGGCGATCAGCGAAGTCCGACGGACGGTCTCTGCTCGCGCCGCCGTTCGACGACGTCGTCGAACGCGTCGATCAGGCCCTCGGGGTACCAGCGGGGGTTCGTGTCGGCGGTGGTGGCGACGAGCAGCAACTGGCGTTCGCGCGCATCCCCGGCGACCCGGGCGAGGCGGGTGCGCCCCTCGTCGTCGAGCGCCGCGACCGTCGCGGCGAGATCGGCGACGAGCAGCACGCGCGGGGGGCCGACGACCGGCGAATCGAGTTCGGCGACCACGTCGGTGATCTGATCGGTGGTGGTGGCCCAGCAACACGGCCCCGTGGGGAGCGAGGCGGAGCCTCCGAGCCAGCGATGACGGCGGTGCGGATCGACGACCACCAGGTCGTGGGTGCCGCCGGTCAGTGTCGTCATCGCGATCAGGTCGAGCGACACGCTGGGCGACGAGCGGCGCTCGTCGCGTCGGATCAGCAGGTGCCGTCCGGCGGACAGATCCCACGAGACGGGCGTGCCGTCGTTGTCGCGCCCGAACGGGATCGTCGTCCGGCACGCGATCACCCGGGAGCCCGGTCCGCGAGCGGGGCGCACCGGGACGGACGATCGACACGGTCGACGAGTGGGCGGAGTGGCGGGCATCGACATGGTGGATCCGTTTCGTGTCGCTGGTTCCGGAGCGATCCCCGGACGACCGAACTATAGAGGCGGGCACCGACAGGAACGGCCGGGTGCAGGTCGCGGCCGTTACTGCGCGTCCCCTTCGGGGTAACCGCCCGCATGCGCCCGATTGCGACAGCCCTCGCCGTAGCCGCCCTCACCGCCCTCGGCGGTCACATCGCCTCCGCAGCGCCCGCGCCGATCGTGGACGACACCGGCACGATCGCTGCTCCGAGCAGTACTCAGATCTCGTTCGCGCACACCCCGACCGGTCTGCGCGCCGGCACTGCGAACGAACACGAGTCCCGCGCCGGCGTGTCGATCGTCAAGATGTACCTGGCCGAGTACGTCCTCACCTACGGCGATCCCGCGGACCACGCCGACGCGACCGAGATGATCCGGTCGTCGAACGACGCGATCGCCGACCGCCTGCACGCGAAGTACCCCCGGGCGATCTCGTCGACCGCGGCGGAGTTCGGGCTCACCGACACCCACGTGCCCGGCTACTGGGGTGTGGGCACCACGTCGACGCACGACATGGTCACCTATCTCGAGACGAAGAAGCGCACCGAGCCCGGTTCGCCGGTGCTCGCCGCGATGGCCACGGCCTACGACACCGCGGCCGACGGATATCCGCAGGACTACGGCACGGCGCTGATCGCCGGAGTGATCGGCACGAAGTGGGGTTGGAGCGACGACCGCTCGTTCCACGCCTCCGCCTCGTTCGGTCCCGATTTCTCGGTCGCGGCGTCGACCTACGGATCGGCAGGGCAGCTCTCGGAGCACGTCCTCGGCGCGTTCGCCGAAGGGGTCCCGCCCGGACCGGAGACCGGTCCTTTTCTGCAGGATTGCCCGCCGCTGGGCCGGTTCGCCGGCGATCCGCTCCTCGGGCCGCCCGCGCAGGACCTCCTCGACGGGCTGCCGCCGGTCGTCACCGATCCGATCTGCGGCTGATCCCGACCCGAGGTCAGATGCGGCGCATGACCGACACGACGGTGCCGAGCACCACCGCCTCGTCGCCGTCGAGGACGGGATAGGCGGAGTTCCGCGGTTCGAGGTGGACATGGCCGCCGCGGCGCCGGTACACCTTGACCGTCGCCTCGCCGTCGATCATCGCCGCGACGATCTGACCGGAGTGGGCCTCGTGCTGCCGCCGCACCACCACGGTGTCGCCGTCGCAGATCGCCGCGTCGACCATCGAGTCGCCGCGCACGCGCAGCGCGAAGACGGTGCCGGAGCCGACCAGATCGCGGGGGAGCGTGAGCATGTCGTCGGTGTGTTCCTCGGCGAGAATCGGTGTGCCTGCGGCGATGTCGCCGACGACGGGCACGGTCACGGTGTCGTCGGAGGCGCGTTCACCGCCGGTCGCACCGAGGAAGGGGCGTACGTCGAGCTGTCGGGCCACAGCGGTCCCGCGGCGGAGGAATCCCTTGTCCTCGAGGCTCTTCAGATGCTTCGAGACCGTCGACGTCGACCGCAGACCCACCGATTCGGCGATCTGCCGGGTGCTCGGCGACGAGCCCTGCGCGACGATCCAGTCGCGGATCGCGGCCAGGATCTGCTGCTGGCGCAGTGGCAGGGAAGCGGGGTCGAGGCCCCCGAACATGTCGAACTCGTCGTAACCGGTCACCCGGAGAATCGTAGCTACGCGGTCTCCGCCAGGTCGGGGGGAGTACCGGCGGCCGAGCTCTGCCCGTTCTGCAACTGTTCCATGGCCCGCCGCTCCCGCAACGCCCGGATGAGCTGCCGCTCCTGCAACTCCGCCGGATCGGCGGACAGACCGGGAATCGAGAATCCGACCACGACACCGCTCAGCAGCGCGAGCACCACCCGGGCCGAGTCGTTCTCCCGGATGCCCGAGACGAGTTCCAGGAACACGAGCGCTCCGACGGCGACGAGCACCACGGCGACCAGGGCCAGGATCCGACGGATCCGGGGCTTCGGACGCGATCCCGGCGCCAACGGCATCGACTGGGCCGCGAGCTGCCACAACCGGGCGTCGACACTCTCCCGCAGGGGGCGCTTCCGGAACTCGTCGCCGAGTCCGTTGTAGATGGCCAGATCGGCTGCGATCCGGGTCCGGAGGTTTCGACGGGACAGCTCGCGCGACAGACGTACAGCCGCCCACGACACCACCGCGGTGACGAGTGCAACGACGACAGGAACCCAGATACTCACGCCGGAACATTACGACAACGGAGCGGGAATCGACGGGATGCGGAACGCTTCCCCCGACCGTGTGGCGCGAACCGAAAAGTGGTGCCCCCGGTGAGACTCGAACTC